>Ga0255338_1001944_pt1 | contig 34430 bp, 28 predicted proteins | sample MeOH1_35cm_T4_19_FD_203715 | JGI IMG/M metagenome (GOLD analysis project Ga0255338, IMG submission 203715) | Sandy soil microbial communities from University of British Columbia, Vancouver, Canada - MeOH1_35cm_T4_195 | ecosystem: Engineered > Artificial ecosystem > Sand microcosm > Unclassified ...
GACCCGGGTACTAATGGACGATTGCTCGTCTCCCCCTTGGCCTGCCTCAACCGCTTCTTAGCCCCCTAAGCTCGAAGCGGGATGCAGTATCCCTGAACCACGGCCATTTACCTGTGCTTCGAGGCCTGTGCTATGGGCAGAGCGGGCCGCTGTCACGGGCTATTTCCGGGCCTTGTAATTTTCCCAATCACGCTGTGGCTCCCATGCAACAATCGGCAATGCTTGCCGTCGGTCGAGAGCATGCTAGACGGGCTGCCCTATCCCAATCGAGAGGCCGTCCGCGCCATCATGATTCTATCCCGATACGAACGCATGATTGCAAAGCGTTATCTGCTGCCCGGCAAGGGAGAGGGCTTCATCTTCCTGGTCGCCGGCATCAGCCTGGTGGCAGTGATGCTGGGGGTGGCGGCGCTCATCATCGTGATGAGCGTGATGAACGGCTTTCGTGCCGAACTGTTCGACAAGATCGTCGGCCTCAATGGCCACGCCGTGGTTCAGGGCTATGGCGGGCGCCTGCCGGACTGGAAAGCGGTGCTGAAGGAGGCGAAGGCGACGCCTGGCGTGACCAGCGCCACCCCTCTGATCGAGCAGCCCTTGCTTGGCAGCTTTCAAGGCCGGGTGGAAGCGGTGCTGGTGCGCGGCATGACGGTGAACGACATTCGCAACAATGCGACCTTAAAGGCCAAGGTCGTCGCAGGCAGCCTGAGCGCGCTGACCCCCAATGGCGGCAAGGTGGCGCTTGGCGCGCGCCTGGCGGAAAATCTGGGCATCCAGTTGGGCGACAGCATCACCATCATCAATCCGGCGGGCCGTTCGACCCCCTTCGGCACTGTGCCGCGACAGGTTTCCTATCAAGTTGGCGCCATCTTCGAAGTCGGCATCTATGATTATGACAAGGCGTTCGTGGTCATGCCGGTGGAGGACGCTCAGACGCTGCTGTTGCTGGGCGACGTCGTCAGCATGATCGAGGTTGAGACCGTGAACGCCGACCGGGTCGCCGCCATATTGGAACCCTTGGCCGGCAAGGTCGCGGGGCGCGCTGTCGTGACCGATTGGCGTCAGATGAACGCGTCTCTGTTCGAAGCGCTGGCGGTGGAACGGGTCGCGATGTTCGTGGTGCTGTCGATCATCGTGCTGGTTGCGGTGTTCAACATCCTCTCCTCGCTGATTATGCTGGTGCGCGCCAAGACGCGCGATATCGCGATTTTGCGGACCATGGGGGCGAGCCGCGCGGGCTTGGTGAAGATATTCATGACCGTGGGCGTGACGATCGGGTCGCTCGGCATGGCGGCGGGCATGGTGCTGGGTTTCACCTTCCTGTTTTTCCGCCAGAGCGTGGTGAACGCGATCCAGTTCCTTACCGGGCAGAATCTGTGGGATCCCTCGATCCGTTTCCTCACCGAATTGCCGGCCAAGCCCGATCCCGTGGAGATCGCGATCATCTGCCTGATGGCGCTGGTCTTCAGCTTCCTTGCGACGCTCTATCCCGCGTTCAAGGCCGCCAATACCGATCCCGTGCAGGTGCTGCGTTATGAATGACATATTGAAGGTCGGCGGCCTCAAGCGCAGCTTCACCCAGGGCGGCGTCACCATAGAGGTGCTGCGCGGCATCGATCTGTCGGTGGCTCCGGGGGAAATCGTGGCGTTGCTCGGCCCGTCCGGATCGGGAAAATCGACCCTGCTTCAGGCGGTCGGGCTGCTGGAGGGCGGCTTTGACGGATCGATCCGCATAGGCGGCGAAGAAGCCGCGAAGCTCGACAATGACGGTCGGACGCGGTTGCGCCGTGATGCGCTGGGGTTCGTCTACCAGTTCCATCATCTTCTCCCCGACTTCAACGCGGTGGAGAATGTCATATTGCCGCAAGTAATCCGCGACGCCGAGTTGGCGACGGCCCGCGCCCGCGCTGAATCGCTACTCAGTTCACTGGGGCTGGGGCATCGCCTGGAACACCGGCCGAGCCAGTTGTCCGGCGGCGAACAACAGCGCGTGGCCGTGGCGCGGGCGCTCGCCAACCGCCCTGCCCTTATTCTGGCGGACGAGCCGACCGGCAATCTGGACGAACGGACCGCCGATGTCGTGCTGGCGGAGTTCCTGCGGCTGGTGCGGGAGGAAGGCTCCGCCGCGCTGGTGGCGACGCATAATGAGCGGCTGGCCGAGAAGATGGACCGGGTGGTCCGCCTTCACGAAGGGCTGCTGGAGGAAAGTTCAGGCCGGATGTGACGCCGCATCCCGGACCGTCGCGATGACGATCTGGTTGCGGCCCTGATTTTTCGCGCGAAGCAGCGCGGCATCGGCTGTCCGGACCAGCCTTTCCGCCCGGCCATGGTCGGGAAAGACGGCAAGGCCGAAGGATGCGGTGATCGGCCCCAGTTCCTCGCCCCGATGGTCGACGCGCAGATCCTGCAATTTCTGTTGCACCTGAATGGCCCGGTCGATCGCCTGATCCTGTGCGAAGCCCGGCATGAGCAGCACGAACTCCTCGCCCCCCAGGCGGAAAGCGCAATCCTTTTCGCGCAGCGCTTCGTTCAATACGCCGCCCACGGCACGCAGCACCGCGTCGCCCGCGTCATGGCCGTGGGTGTCGTTGAAACGCTTGAAATGGTCGATATCCACCATCAGGCAGGCCAGCGGCATCATCGCGTTTTCGGCGTGCGCCATCCGCTCCCTGAACACCGCGTCGAAGCGGCGCCTGTTGGCAAGGCCGGTCAACGGATCGGCCATCGCCATCTGCCGCAGCACGTCGCGCAACCGCAGATTGGCAAGCGCCAGGCTGATATTCTCGGCCAGCATCTCGAGATATTTCTCGGTGCGGCTGATCCGATCGGCAGCCCCCCCGTCCGGCTGCTCGACATAGAGCAGGCCGATGCTCTCTCCCTGCGCCGTCAGCGGTATGCAGATGGTGGGGGCCAGGACGTTCCCCGCCAGATGCTCGCACGGGATGTCCACCAGGCCGCCGGTCGGCTTGTGTGTCTGCCCGCGGCGCAGCGCCCAACAGGCCGTCGGCGCGAATTCCTCGCCCGACTGGCGGGGCGACAGCCAGTTGCAGGCCTGCGTCATCGCATTGCGGCGGGTGTCATGAATATAGAGCCGCCCGGCAAAGCCGGGCGCGATTTCAGGCGCGAAACGCCGGACGACTTCGACAAGATCGCCTATGCTGTCGCATCCTTGCAGGCGCTGAGTCATGCGCGAAAGCTGGTCGCTCGTGATCCGGTCCGCATCCCGTTCCTGTTCCAGCCTTTGCCTTTCCAGCCCGTTTTCCCGGAAAATGCGGATGGCCTGGGCCATATCGCCAATTTCGTCCACTTGAGGGAAGTCGGGCGGAACAGCGGCGAAATCCTGCGCAGCCAGCCGCGTCACGACATCGCTCAGCCGCACCACCGGGCGCAGGATGCGTTGCTTCAGGATAAAATAGAGGACGCACAGGAACAGCAGGGCGGTCACGCCCAGCATGATTTCCGACATGAAGCGCCATTGCCGCGCCGCCTCGGTTGCCTGCCGGACGGTGTTTTCCGTCCGCTGGTCCAGCATATATTGGAACTTGCCGATCTGGGCGGCGACGCGATCCAGTTCCCGGCCATATTCATCACCGAACAGGATCTTGCGCGCAGTTTCCCGGTCGCCCTTTTCGGCGGCCTTGATGGCGGCTTCCTGCGCGTCGGTCAGCCCATCGGCCCAGTGCAACCCTTGCTGAAGCGCCGCAAGTTCGCTGATGCTGGCGCCCTTATCGCGCAGATGGACAGTCCTCTGCTCGACGGAACGGAGCGCTGCCTTCTCCCGCCGATAAGCGATGATATGCGAAGGATCGCCCGTGATCGCATAGGCCCGCGCCTGTTCGGTCTGGCGATAGGTGTCTTCCTCCAGCGTGGCGGTCAACTGATCGAAGACCGCCCGCTGTTCGACGGCGGCCCGTTCTTTCTCTTCCGTGCTGGACGCCATGAGCATGACGGCGCCCGATGCCAGCGTCAGAGCTACGGTGGCGCCATAGGCATAGTTGGTGATGGTGGATAAGCGCATAATCCCTTCAAGCTAGGCCTTAAATCTTCGAGAGACGTTAATTGTCGGTCGTCCGCGGCGCAATTTTACCCACGACTTTCTTGGCCTTGGGGGCTGGCGCCGAATCGGTGGGAGTGCCTAGATGGGGGCATGCCTCATGCCGGTTTTGTCCCCCTTCGCGTTTTTTCTTCCTTCACCATGCTGGAAGGGGCGATCGACCCCAAGAAGATCGCGAAACAGGCCAAGGCGCTGGGCTTTCCCGCCGCTGCCATTACGGATCGGAACGGCCTCTACGGTTCCATGGCCTTTTCCGACGCCTGCAAGGGGGAGGGGGTGCAGCCGGTCATCGGCGCGATGGTCGGCATAGCCCGGCCCGACCGCCCGGCCAATGCAGCGTCCGTGCACGACTGGATCGCTCTTTATGCCCAGGATTCCACAGGCTACGACAATCTTTGCGCGCTGGTTTCGATGGCGCATCTCGACCGCCCGGTCGAGGAAGTGCCGCATATCAGCATGGATAGTCTGGAGGGGCGCACCGATGGCCTGATCGCGCTGACGGCGGGGGGCGAGGGTGCGTTGGCACGTCTGTTCGCGGAGGATCAGCCTGCTGCGGCGTTTGCCTATGCGAAGCGACTTGAGGCTCTGTTCCCCGGCAGGCTCTATATTGAAATATGCCGCCGTCTGGACCCCATCGAGGGCAAGGCGGAGCCGGAACTGCTGGAACTCGCCTATGCCCGCGATCTGCCCTTGGTTGCGACCAACCCCACCTGCTTTGCCGAACCGCATTTTCATGAGGCGCATGATGTGATGCTCTGCATTGCCGACAGCGCTTATGTCGAGACGCCCGATCGGCGGACCAGTTCGCCCGACGCCTGGATGAAACCGGCGGCGGAAATGAAGCGGCTGTTCGAGGATCTGCCCGAAGCGCTGGCCAATACGCTGGTGGTGGCGCAACGCTGCGCCGTGGCAGCGCCCAAGCGCAAACCCATCCTCCCAAGCCTTGCCGGCGATATCGAGGGCGAGGCGAAGATGCTGCGCGAGCAGGCGAGGGACGGGCTGGAAGCGCGGCTGGCCAAGGCAGGCATCACTGGCGAGGAAGCGCGCAAGCCCTATTTCGACCGGCTGCAGTTCGAAACCGACATCATCATCCAGATGGGCTTTCCCGGCTATTTCCTGATCGTTGCCGATTTCATAAAATGGGCGAAGGATCACGACATTCCGGTGGGTCCGGGCCGCGGTTCAGGCGCCGGATCGGTCGTCGCCTGGGCGCTGACGATCACCGATCTCGATCCGTTGCAACTGGGGCTGCTGTTCGAACGCTTCCTGAACCCGGAACGCGTGTCGATGCCGGACTTCGATATCGACTTCTGCGAAACCCGGCGCGGCGAAGTGATCCGCTACGTCCAGCAAAAATATGGCACGGATCACGTCGCGCAGATCATCACCTTCGGTAAGTTGAAAGCGCGCGCCGTGTTGAAGGACACCGGCCGCGTTCTGCAGATGAGCTATGGCCAGGTCGACCGCCTTGCCAAGCTGGTGCCCAACCATCCCACCGATCCCTGGACGCTGGAACGGTCCTTGAACGGTGTCGCTGAGTTCAAGGCCGAATATGACAATGACCTGCAGGTCAAGCGCCTGATCGACTATGCGATGAAGCTGGAAGGCTTCCCGCGTCACAGTTCCACTCACGCGGCGGGCGTGGTGATCGGGGACAGGCCGCTGTCGCAACTGGTGCCGCTCTATCGCGATCCCCGGTCTGACATGCCCGTCACGCAGTTCGACATGAAATATGTCGAGGGCGCGGGGCTGGTGAAGTTCGACTTTCTCGGCCTCAAGACTCTGTCTGTGTTGCAGAAGGCAGTGCAACTTCTCTCAGGGCGCGGTGTGGAGATCGACCTCAATTCGCTCGGCTGGGACGATCCGGCGGTCTATGATCTGCTCCAGCGCGGCGACACGGTCGGCGTGTTCCAACTCGAATCCGAAGGCATGCGCAAGACGCTGGCCGCTGTGCGTCCGACCAACTTCGGGGACATCATCGCGCTGGTGTCGCTCTACCGGCCTGGCCCGATGGACAATATTCCGATGTTCGGTCGCCGCAAGAACGGCCAGGAAGAGATTGAATACCCTCATATTCTCCTGAAACCTATCCTCGAAGAGACCTATGGCATCTTCGTCTATCAGGAACAGGTGATGCAGGCTGCGCAGATACTGGCGGGCTATTCGCTGGGCGACGCCGATCTTCTCCGCCGCGCCATGGGCAAGAAGATCAAGGCGGAGATGGACGCTCAGCGCGCCCGCTTCGTCGAGGGCTGCGCGAAGAGCGACATCGCGGCAGGCAAGGCGAACGAGCTGTTCGACTTGATTGATAAATTCGCCGGTTATGGCTTCAACAAATCGCACGCGGCGGCCTATGCCCTGCTCGCCTATCAGACCGCCTGGTTGAAGGCGCACTATCCAGCGGAATTCTACGCCGCGTCGATGGCCTTCGACATCCATCTGACCGACAAGCTGACGGTGTTCGTGGACGATATGCGGCGTATGGGGCTTGGTTGTCTGGCGCCTGACATCAATCGCAGCCTGGCGGATTTCTCGGTCGAGGCGATCGAACAGGAAGGCGACGATCCGCGCCTCAGCTTTGCCGTGCGCTATGCCCTTGGGGGCCTGAAAGGCGTTGGCGAGAAGGCGATGGAGCAACTGGTCGCGGAGCGCGATGCGGGCGGTCCGTTCAAGTCGCTGGACGATTTTGCCGACCGGATCGAACCGCGCCTGCTCAATCGGCGTCAGTTGGAAAGCCTGGCGTCAGCGGGCGCCTTCGATGGCGTGCATGCTGATCGCGCGGGCGTTCATGCGGCGGCCGAAACGATCCTCAGCGTGGCATCCAGCGCTGCGGAGGCGCGAGAAAGCGGGCAGGGAGGTTTGTTCGGGGATGTCGAAACCCCGCATGCCGATGTCCGCATTCCGCCGCATCAGACCTGGTCTACGGCGGACCGCATGGCGCAGGAGAAGGATGCATTCGGCTTTTATTTTTCCGCGCATCCGGTCGATCGCTACCGGCATCTGGCCGAAGCGCGGGGCGCGAAAAGCTATGGCGCGATTTGCGCCGAACCTGTTGCCGAGGGCGGCCGGGCCAATGGCGTGATGGCCGCCATGGTCGAGGATGTGCGATGGCGTGAAACCAAACGCGGCGCCCGCTACGCCGCTGCCACTTTCTCCGACAGCAGCGGCCAGTTTCAGGCCAGTTGCTTCGATGAGGATGCCTGCAAGGCGATTGAGGACATGGCCCGCGAAGGCGACTGCGCTTTGCTGATGGTGGAGTTGGATCGGCTGCCGGGCGAGGAAACGCCCCGTGTGACGATCCGGGGCGTCGAGCCTTTCCGTCAGCTGGCCAACAGTTCCCGCATGGAGTTGGTCGTCGATGTGAGCGATGCAGCGGCAATCGAGGCTCTGGCGCAACTATTGGCACGCGCAAGGGGTGGGCGGAGCGAAGTGTTCCTTCGGGCGCCGGTGGGTGGCGGCAAGGCGGCGCGGTTGTTCCTGGGGGACGATTATCTGATCGGCGCCGATCAGGTGGATAGCATCGCGACGATCCCAGGCTTGCGTATCGGCTTTTTCGAGCGAATGGAGGCAAAGGCCGACGGTTATCGGGCGCGCAACCGCCGATCTGGCCTGCGGCTGGTGGCGGGGTGACATTCATCTCAAAATAGCCGCATTTGCGCTCCTTCCGGTCTGCGGAACAGATCGGTACGCAGGGTCAGGCGTTCGTCGGTAAAGCCTGCGCGTTTGCGAGCCTTCTGGAAACGGGCGCGAATCAGGTCCGCCCAGACGCCTTGACCGCGCATCCGGCTGCCAAAATTCGGATCATTGTCGCGACCGCCCCGGATATCATGGATGATGGCCATCACCTTGGCCGCCCTATCCGGATAATGTTCTTCCAGCCAAGCGCGAAACAAGGGGGCGACTTCGTGCGGCAAGCGGACCGGAATATAACTCGCGTTCCGTGCGCCCGCCGACGCGACGCGGGCGACGATGCTCTCTATTTCATGGTCTGTGATGGCGGGGATCACCGGCGCTATGCTGGCCACGACCGGCACCCCGGCCTGCGACAACATACGGATCGCTTCGATCCGGCGAAGCGGATGCGGCGCGCGTGGTTCCAGCGTCCGCGCTGTTGCCGGATCGAGCGATGTAACCGAAATCATCACCGCCACCAGCCGTTCCCCAGCCATGGAGGTCAGCAGATCGATGTCGCGCAAAACGCGGTGCGACTTGGTCGTGATATACACCGGATGCCGGCATTCCCATAATATTTCAAGGCATTGCCTAGTAATCCTCCAATCCCGTTCGATGGGCTGATAGGGGTCGGTATTTGTCCCCATGGCGATCGGGCTCACTATATGGGATTTGCTGGAAAGTTCCTTGCGTAGCAGTTCGGCCGCATTGGGTTTGGCGAACAGGCGGGTTTCGAAATCGATGCCTGGCGACAGATCGTGATAGGCATGGGTCGGGCGCGCAAAGCAGTAGATGCAGCCATGCTCGCACCCTCGATAGGCGTTGATCGACTGGCTGAACGCGATGTCGGGAGAGCTGTTGCGGCTGATGATCGTGCGAGGCTGCTCTACTGTGACCTCGGTGCGCCTTCTGGGCGGCGCGCCATCAATCTCCGACAAGGCGTCAAGCCAATCGCCATCCGCGATCCGTTCGGGCATGTTGAAGCGGCGGCTTTCGCCGTTCAGTGTTGCGCCTCTGCCCTTTTCCACGGCCATTCAGTATTAGAACATAATAGGAACATATTAACAAGGCCCCCCGGCCACAGCACCAGTAGTTCAGTATTAAGAGGGGGGCATTATACGGAAGATTACCGTGATTGCGGGGTTGTGGATAGCTATGCTGGCAGCGCCTGGCCTGGCCTGGCCTTGCTGCCGATGCCGATCCTTGCGGCGCGAATCTGGTTTGCGCGGGCGATCCGCAAACGGTGGCCCGGGTTTTGCCGGCCGAAGGATATAAGGCCGCATTGGGCAACAGCAGCGAGATCGGAAATCCGAAGATCGAGAGCGCGGCCAGCGGCTATAATTGACCGTGGGCGGCCTCAATCAGAAGAATTTTGCGGATGTGGTCGACTGGTGGGCGGTGATGCTCGGTGAGGCCGGGAAGTTCTTCAAGGACAACCCGGCACCCGCGAAATAATCGTTCGCGCTGCCCTAGCGTTCAGTCAAACGCGGCATCAATTCCACGAAATTGCAGGGCCGGAAACGGTTGTCGAGCTGGCTGACGAGGATGCTGTCCCACGCGTCCTTCACCGCGCCGGTCGATCCGGGCAGCGCGAAAATATAGGTGCCCCGCGCAACGCAGGCGGTGGCGCGAGACTGGATCGTCGATGTGCCGATGCTCTGATAACTGAGCCAGCGGAACAGTTCGCCAAAGCCGGGAATTTCCTTGTCCTGCACCTGCGCCAATGCCTCGGGCGTGACGTCCCGCCCGGTGACTCCCGTTCCGCCCGTGGTGATGATGCAGTCGATCTGCGGATCGTCGATCCAGGCATGAAGGCGAGCGACGATGGCGGAGCGTTCGTCCCGCTCTATATGACGGGCCGCCAGAATGTGACCGGCCGCTGCGATGCGTTCGGCTAAAATGTCGCCGGAACGGTCGTCGGCGGCTGTGCGGCTGTCCGACACTGTCAGCAGCGCAATGCGCACCGGCAGGAATGGCCTGCCTTCATCGATTGGCATCAGTCGGAGCCACCCGCAATGCTGGCGCTGACATTTGCGCTGGCGATCGGCGTTCTGGGCGTCAGGCGCACGAGGCGCGTGCCCTTGGCTCCCGGAAAGGTCGGCCATAGGCCTTGGGCCATGCCCGCCAGCGACTCCGCGCTGCCCTTTGCTTGAATCTGATACATCCAGTAATTGCGCATCACGATGTTCACATAGGCGCGGGTTTCATAATAGGGCAGCGATTCGATGAACAGCAGCGGATCGCCATTGTCCTTCACTTCGCTGTTCCAGCGCTCGACCGGCAGGGGGCCGGCATTATAGGCGGCCATCACCTTGGGCAGCAGCCCCCCGGTGGCGCTCATGTCGCGGAGATTTTCCAGATAGCGCTGGCCATATTCCATATTGGTCGATGGCACGAACAACTGATCGGACGCGGCCAGCCCCATCAGATTGCCAGTGCTAGGCAGCACCTGCATCAGGCCGCGTGCACCGGCGCTGCTGACGACATCCCGGCGGAAACCGGATTCCTGGAGGGTATGGGCATAGACCAGCGCGGGGTCGACCCGCCATCCGCCATCCGGCCGCCAGTCGGGCGCCGGAAAGCGGGCGAAGCTGCCGGGCTGCTTGCCCACCGGGCCGTTATGGGCGAGCCAGAGCTGCGTTTCCGGCAGGCTCAGCGCACCGGCCAGGCGAAGCAGGGCATCATATTGCCCGGTCCCGCCAATCTTCGCCTGATAGCGAAGCATCTGGTCGGCCCGCGCATTCTCACCGATCGCGGACAGGGCGATGGCCGCCCGCACATTCGGGCTGTCCTTGAGCTGCTGCCATTCCCCAGGGCCGAAGCGAGGCGCGACCGATGCGCCGCCCAGCGACACGGCCAGCGTTTCACGCGCCAGCAGGCCATAAAAGCTTTCGTCCGAACGGGCGGCGGTCTTCAGTAAAGTTTCGACCTTTTCAGGCTCTCCGCACACCATATAGGCGCGGGCCGCCCAATAGGCGCCCGCCGCGCGCATGTCGCTATTACCGGCGAGCGCCGTGACATTGGCGAAGGCAGGCGCGGCGGCGCGGCAATCATTCTGGCGCCAGGCAGCGAGGCCGGTCGTCCAATGGGCCTGAACCGCCCAATCGCCGCCGCTGCGGCTTTCCAGGGCCCTTGCCGCCATGCGCCGGGCATTGGCGTCGTCGCTTTCGATATAATAGGCCCAGGCGATGCGTTGCCGCACTTCGGTCAGGCCCTCAGGCGTCAGACCCGTTTCGCCACTGGCGAGTAGTGCTTCGGCACCGGCAGGGTCGTCATTCTTGATGAAGGGCTGAATCTGGCCGACCAAAATCTGGGCCAGGGCGTCGGTCTTGACCGCCGGCACATATTCGCGGCGTGGCGCGCTGCCCAGCCAGACCATCTTCTGCACCTGCGGCAGCGTTGGCAAGATGGTCGCGCCGCGTTTTTGCGCCAGCCGGGAAAGCTGATCGGCCTTATCCAGCCATGGCGCCTTGTTGATCAGATCGAGCAGCTCGAACAATTCGACCTTGGGCGAATTCTTGCCAAGATAAAGTTCGGCAAGCGCGACAGGGCGGATGGCGTCCTGCGCATCCAGCGCGGTGATCATCGCCCTGGCGTCGGTCCATCTCTGGTCGCGCAAGGCCGCATAAATGGCGCTGTACCGGCTTTTGTCGGCATCGCTCAACTGAAGCGGGGATGACGGCATGCCCATGGAAACGGCGGGAGACGCAATGGTCGTATCGGCGTTTGCGGGCATGGCCGCCAATGTCGTGAAGGCGACGGCAGCCAGGCAGCACGAACGGGTTACGGCGCGAATCACTCGGGCATTTCCTCAATCAAACCTTGCAATATACGCCAACATTCTGCCTTCGCCGCGGGTTGGCCAAGCAACAAGCGCGGATGAAATGTGGCGAAGACGGGTAAGGTGCCGCCGCCATGGTTAAAAATCCGTGAACCTGAATCGGCTGCAGGCAACAAGGTGCGGATCGTTCGGTCGCCCAGCAGCAATAAGCGTCGCGGCGCGGCGAGCATCACATGCGTGCGCATCCGCGCGGCCGCGGCCGTCAAATCCGATGCCTCGACCATGGCGCCCGGCGGACGGGACAGGAAAAGGGAGGCCAGATGGATGTCGGCACGCTTCAGGCCGATCGCCCGCACCATCGCATCGAATAGCTTCCCGGCGCGGTCGCTGAGCAGGGCTCCGGCGCCGATGTCCGCAGGATCGGGCATATCGGTGACCACCATCAGGGGCGCATGGATCGGCCCCTCCGGCAGGATCATGGCGCCCGGCCACCGCCGCTCGGGCTGCGTCGCATCCTGGGCAAGCCAGGTCAGGAACGTCTCGAACGAATGGGGCTTGGTTTGGGCGGGGCTGTCGCCGGGGACGGAAATCTGCGTCCGGGCGGGTGCCTGAACTGGGCGCAGCCAATCGACCGGCTCCTCACCGACCGCGCAATCCACGCCGGCTAGATTCCACCACGCCATATAGGCATTGGCGGTCTCCGCCAAATTTTCCTGCAATAATCCCCGCATTGATTGTCTTGGGCCAGAGGTTGACGCCGTGGTCAAGTTTCTTCATCGCGCTGAGTGTCAAAACGTTTGGGTAGCGCGGCGACCGGATTGGGGAGGAAAACCGACGGTGCCCGCAAAATGGAGGGACTATGAGCGAACGGGATTCGATGCCCTATGACATCGTCATCGTCGGCGGTGGCCCGGCGGGGCTGTCATCGGCTATCCGATTGAAGCAACTGGCGAACGAAGCCGGGCAGGAATTGTCGGTTTGCGTGCTGGAAAAGGGTTCGGAAATTGGCGCCCATATCCTGTCGGGCGCGGTCGTCGATCCGAAGGCATTGGACGAGCTGTTCCCCGAATGGCGGGACATGGGCTGCCCGATGGCGGAAACGCCAGTTACGGATAACCAGCATTGGTTCCTGACCAAGGGCGGCAAGACAAGCATGCCGCACATCATGACGCCGGGCTGGATGCACAATAAGGGCACCTATACCGGATCGCTGGGCAATCTTTGCCGCTGGCTGGGGGAGCAGGCCGAGGGGCTGGGCGTGGAAATCTTTCCCGGCTTTGCGGCGGCGGAAATTCTCTACAATGAGGATGGATCGGTGAAGGGCGTCGCGACCGGCGACATGGGCATCGATCGCGAAGGCAATCGCAAGCCCGACTATCAGCCGGGGCTGGAACTGCACGCCAAATATACCTTCTTTGCGGAGGGCGCGCGCGGGCACCTGACCAAGATTTTGAAGCGCCAGTTCGCGCTGGATGCCGACAGCGAGCCGCAGGTCTACGGCATCGGCATGAAGGAATTGTGGGATATCGATCCCGCCAAGCACAAGCCGGGCCTGGTGATCCACACCCAGGGCTGGCCGCTGACCGATGCTTATGGCGGCGGTTTCCTCTACCATCAGGCCAATGGGCAGGTGGCTTTGGGCTTCGTGGTCGGCCTTGGCTATCGCAACCCTTATCTCTATCCGTTCGAGGAATTCCAGCGCTGGAAACAGCATCCCGAAATCCGCAAATATCTGGAGGGCGGCCGCCGCGTCTCCTATGGCGCGCGCGCCATCAACGAGGGCGGCTGGCAGTCGATCCCGAAGCTCGTCTTCCCCGGCGGCGCGTTGATCGGCTGTTCGGCGGGCTTCGTGAACGTGCCCCGCATCAAGGGCACGCATACGGCGATGAAGTCCGGCATGCTGGCGGCCGAAGCGGCGTTCGAGGCCATTCAGGACGAGCGCGCCCGCGACGTGCTGCATGATTATGAGGACCGTCTGCGGTCGAGCTGGATCTCGACCGAGCTCCAGTTGGTGAAGAATGCCGAACCGCTGCTCTCGAAGTTCGGTAACACCATCGGCACGGTGCTGGCCGGCATCGACATGTGGATGCGCACGCTCAAAATCGGCCTGCCCTTCACGATGAAGCACAAGCCCGATTGCGAAAAGCTCTGGCGCAAGGAAGTCAGCAAAAAGATCGATTATCCCAAGCCGGACGGCGTGATCAGCTTCGACCGCCTGTCCTCGGTGTTCCTCAGCAACACCAATCATGAAGAAGACCAGCCGGTCCATTTGCAGCTCAAGGACCCGTCAATCCCGATTTCCTACAACCTGCCCCTTTATGACGAGCCGGCGCAACGCTATTGTCCGGCCGGCGTCTATGAAGTGGTCGGGCTGGATGAGGGCAATCCCCGTTTCCAGATCAACGCGCAGAACTGCGTCCACTGCAAGACGTGCGACATCAAGGATCCGACCCAGAATATCAACTGGGTCGTGCCCGAAGGCGGTGGAGGGCCGAACTATCCGAACATGTAGGCGTCTGTTTGCTGCGATGATGCTGGTGCCGCCCGCAATGGCGGGCGCATCGGTGGACACCGGCAGCGCATTGCATGCCTATATGCGGGGGCGCCTGGCCGATGGCGATGGTGCTCCCAGACTTGCGCTGAATAGCTATCGGGCGGCGCTGGCGGGCGATCCTGCCAGTCTGGAGGTCGCCCGGCGCTCTTATTTCCAGGCGGTGATCAGCGGCGACATGGCCCTGGCGGTGCGTTCCGCCGCCGTGCTGGAAAGCGACGGCCTGTTGCCGCGTGACGGCACCTTGCTCCAGATCGCCGGGGCACTGAACCGGAAGGATTGGCCGGACGCTCGCCTGCTTGTCGACCGGATGGTGGCGGAGGGCAATTTCGCCTTTCTGGCCCCGATCACCCGTAGCTGGATTTCGGTGGGCGAAGGGCGATATGCGCCCCCCGTCATCGATCCCGCCGATCGCTTCGCATCCCTTGCGAGACGCTATCTGGACGAACATCTGGCGTTCCAGGCCTTGCGAAACGGCGATCTTCCAGGCGCGCAGTCCGCGATCAACCGGGCTCTTGCCTTGCGGACCGGGGAGATGGACGCGTTGCGGCTGATCTTCGCGGGGCAACTGGCCGCGCGGGGGGCGAAGGCCGAAGCATTGGCTCTTCTGCCTGAAAAGGAAGCCAATTTCGCGCAGGCCCGATCGGATATCGCCAGTGGCAAAGCGCTTTTGCTCCATGGCAAAGCCCTGACGGCGGGGCAAGGTTTCGCCCGTCTGCTTACCCGGTTGGCGTCCGATATTTCGTCGGACGGCAGTACGGGAACGTTGGGCATCAGGCTTGCGCGCATCGCCGCCTTTGTCGATCCCGATGGTCCCACTGCCCATATCGTCGCCGCGGACTTGCTGAGCCGCGCCGGCCATGCCGCCTATGCGATCGAGGAAGCGCGCATGGTTCCCGCCCCTGGCTGGTACGGCGCGCTGGCGCAGGCCGAATTGGTGGAAGCGCTGGCGGCGGCGGGCAAGCGTGCGGAAGCGATTGGCCTTGCCCGCGCTCTGGCCGCCGTGCCGGATGCGGAGCCGGAACGCCATGTAAGGCTGGGCCAGTTGCTGGCGCAGGAGAAGGATTATGACGGCGCCGCCTCCGCCTTCCGCGCAGCGCAGGCCGGCTATCCGGCCGATGCCGTTCCATGGGCGCTGCTATTGTTCGAGGGCAGCGCGCTGGAACAGGGGGCGCATTGGAACGAAGCGCGGGCGGTGCTGGAACGGGCGGCGAGAGTGGCGCCCAATGAGCCCACCGTGCTGAACTATCTGGGTTACGCGCAGATCGAGCGGCGGCAGAATATGGATGCGGCGGTGGAATTGCTGAAGAAGGCGAGTGCCTTGAAGCCGCAGGATTCGTCGATCACGGATTCCCTGGGCTGGGCGCAGTTCGTGACGGGCGACATCGATGCCGCCGTGCCGATGCTGGAGCGGGCGGCGGCCGGGGCGCCTGCGGACGCGACCATCAACGAACATCTGGGCGATGCGCTCTGGGCGGCGGGACGGCGATATGAGGCTCGCTATGCCTGGCGCGCGGCGGCGGTTTTCGCGGAGGGAGAGACGGCGCAGCGTCTGGCCGCCAAGACCAGAGAGGGGATGAAGCCCGAATATGCCGCACGTTGACGCGGAAGCGCCCGCCGCCTGCCCGGCGGATGCGGGCGAGCTGGTCGAAACCGCCTTCGCCAAGATCAATCTGGCGCTGCACGTCCGGCATAAGCGGGCGGATGGCTATCATGCACTGGAAAGCCTGTTCGTCTTTACCGAATTGGGGGACAGGTTGTCGGGCCGTATCCGGTCTGATGGCATGATAAGGCTGGATATTGACGGTCCCTTTGGTGCTTCGCTGGACGCGGGGCCGGATAATCTGGTGATAAAGGCGGCACGCGCGTTGCAAGCCCATCTGGGGGACGGCTTTGGCGCTGACCTCAAGTTGAGCAAGATTTTGCCGGTCGCATCGGGCATTGGCGGCGGTTCCGCCGACGCCGCCGCTACCCTTCGGTTGCTTACGCGGCTCTGGCATGCGCCAGTGGCAGATGAGGCGCTGGAACGGATCGCGCTGACGCTCGGTTCGGATGTTCCGGCCTGTATCCGCAGCGTTTCGCAGATGGTGCGGGGGCGCGGGGAAGTGTTGCAACAGCAGGTGCTCGCTGGGCTGTCCGCCATGCCGATCTTGCTCGCCAATCCGGGCGTCGCCGTTTCGACCGCGCAGGTTTTCGACGGCTGGGATCGGGTGGATCGCGGCCCGTTGGCGGCGACGGACCTGGAGCAATTGAGCGCCGCTGGACGGAACGATCTGGAGGCACCGGCCATGATGGCGGCTCCGGTCATTGCGGATGTGCTGGCGGCGTTGAGCGCGTGCGATGGAGTGCGCCTTGCCCGCATGTCGGGGTCTGGCGCGACCTGCTTCGCGCTGTTCGAAACGGATCGCCACAGAGCGGAGGCGGCGGAGAGGCTGCGAGCCGGGCATGGCGCATGGTGGGTCGCGGAAACGAGGATCAGGACGGCATGAGCGAGGCGTATACCGAGGTCGACGGCGGCGATCTGAACATCCTGATCATTGCCGACCACGCTTCCGCGCATGTGCCCGATGACGTCGACCTGGGGATCGACGCCGCTTTGCTGAACGATCATATCGCCGTCGACATCGGCGTGGCGGAGGTCAGCGCTCTGCTGGCCGAAGAATTGCGCTGCAAGGCTGTGCTGGGCGGCGTTTCCCGCCTGGTGATCGACCTCAACCGGGAAGATGACGCGCCGGGCCTGCTGCCGGTCATGAGCGACGGCCATGTCATTCCGGGCAACCGCCATGCAGACCTGGCCGAGCGGATGATCCGTTTCCACCATCCCTATCATCATCATGTCGCATGGCTGCTGGACGGCATGTCGTCTCCGTTCATCCTGTCCGTCCACAGCTTCACGCCCCGGCTGGCCAGCGATCCCGATCAGAAGCGCCCCTGGGACATTGGCGTCCTTTACAACCAGGACGACAGGGCGGCCCGCATCGCCATCCCATTGCTCGAGGCGGCGGGACTCAAGGTGGGGGACCAGTTGCCCTATTCGGGCAAGGTCCTGAACGCCACGATGAACCGTCATGCGGAGGGGAATGGCATTCCCTATCTGGGGATAGAGATGCGGCAGGATCTGGTCAGCGACGGGGAAGGGCAAAGGCGCTTTGCCGGAATATTGGCACCCGTCGTGCTGGAATGCCGCGGTCGGCTTGCCTGAAGGGCGGCGGAGCGGGATGATGGGAGCCATGCATTCATACCGCCCCTTGAATAGGATCTTGCTGTTATGTCTGGCGCTGACCGGATGCGGCCGTCCTTCCGGTTCCGGGGGGCTAGCCGACGAAGGCCATGAAATGATCCCTTGCGCGATCGGCGCGGATGCCGCCTGGAAGGACGATTGCCCGGTCGAACGCAATCATGATCTTCTGACCATCCGCCATGCCGATGGCGGCTTTCGTCGTTTTCTGATCGTGCATGATGGGCGCGGCATCGTGCCTGCCGATGGAGCGGAAAACGCCAGCATCCTCGTTGCGGGCAAGAGCGAGATCGAATTGCACGCCGGGCAGGACCGCTACCGTCTGCCTGCGCAGTTCGCTGGAGGAAAAAATGATGCAGAATGATGCGATCCTGACAGCTGCGCAGATGAAGGCGGCGGAACAGGCGGTCATCGCCGCCCGTGTCCCCGAATATGCACTGATGGAGCGTGCTGGCGCTGCCGCTGCCGAGATCATCTGGCGAGCGGGGGGGAAACGCGATCTGCTGGTCCTGTGCGGTCCGGGCAATAATGGCGGCGACGGCTTCGTGATCGCGCGGCTGCTGCGGGCGCGGGGCGTGCCGGTTCGCGTCGCGGCCCTAGGCGAAAGCCGTACAGACTCCAGTCTCAAGGCGCGTGCGGCCTGGGGTTCGCCTGTCGACGCCCTTGCCGATGCCGCGCCCGCAACGCAGGTCGTGGACGCATTGTTCGGTACGGGCCTCTCGCGTGGGCTGGACGCGGAGCCAGCCGCAAAACTGCACGCGCTCACGGAACGGGCAAGTTTCAGCTATGCTGTGGATTTGCCGAGTGGCGTGCAGACGGATACGGGCGAATTGCTCTCCGACGTGCCGGTGTCGGGGGTCTGCATTGCCTTGGGCGCGCTCAAGCCGGCCCATATGCTGCAACCGGCGGCAGGCTGCTGGCAGAGGCTGATCTGCGCCGATATCGGTATCGACGTGTCCGGCGCGCAAATACACCGGCTTTCGCCGCCGCAGTTGCATCAACCGGACGCCTTCGCGCACAAATATAGCCGGGGGTTGGTAGCGGTGGTCGGTGGCGAAATGGCTGGAGCGGGCCTGCTCGCCAGCCAGGCAGCCGCTCGCGCAGGAGCAGGCATGGTCCGTCACATCGTTCAGGAGGGGGTTCATGGCGGACCTGGCGCTATCGTGACCCAGCGCGCCGACGATGCTGCCGATGTCGCGCGATCGCTGAACGATCCCAGGATCAAGGCGGTTCTGGTCGGCTCGGGATTAGGACGTGACAGCGGCGCTTTGGATCGGCTGAAATCAGCGCTGAAGACGGGGCGCCCGCTTGTCCTCGATGCCGATGCGTTGTTCCTGCTGGCAAAGGACGGGTTGGACGCCATTCCGCCCGGCTCGATCCTGACACCCCATGAGGGCGAATTCGCCCGGCTGTTCGGAGATCTGCCGGGCAGCAAGATCGATCGGGCGCTGGAGGCGGCGAGGCTCTCTGGCGCGATCCTGATCTACAAGGGAAGCGATAGCGTCCTTGCTGCGCCTGACGGGCGTGTCGTGCTGTCATCGGTCAGTTCCTCCTGGCTTTCCACGGCGGGAACCGGCGATGTTCTGGCGGGTCTGGTTGCCGGGCGGCTCGCCGTCACGGGCGATGGGTTCCAGGCGGCATGCGAAGCGCTATGGCTGCACGGAGAAGCGGCACGGCGTGCAGGGGCAGCTTTCATTGCGGATGATTTGCTTGCGGAACTGCCAGCGGCTATCGCGGCCCGCCTGTAACCAAGATTAAGATCGTGACTGACCTCGACACCGACATCATCGTCCGCATCGCCGCCAAAGGGGGACGGCGTGACCGCCAATGGCCGCCATGTTCCGCTGACCGCACCGGGCGACCGGATCGCGGCGGATGCCAGCATCTTGCGGGGGCCACATCATGTCGACCCGCCATGCGTGCACTTCCCGACCTGCGGCGGATGCGAACTCCAGCATATCGACGATGCGAGCTATGCCGATTTCGTGACGGCCCGCGTCGCCGGAGCGCTGGCCGGGCGGGGCGTGGAACCCGGCACGCTCCTGCCACCCCATATCTCGCCTCCGAAGGCCCGCCGTCGTGCTTCCCTCAGGGCCAGCAGGCAGGGGCGGAAGGTCGTCATCGGCTTTGCGGAATCGGGCAGCCATATGCTGGTCGACCTGACGATGTGCGAAATTCTCGATCCCTCATTATTTGCTCTGCTGGCGCCGCTCAGGACATTGTGCGGGACCATCCTCCCGGACAAGCGCGCCGCGCATGTCCGCATGACGCTGACCGATCAGGGCGTCGACCTGCTGCTCGAAGGGGTGCGGATCGGGGATCTTGCGGCCGATGAAGCGCTGCAGGCCTTCGCGCAGGAGCAAGCGCTGGCGCGGCTGACGATCGATGAGGGGGACGGTCCGCAGACCCGCTGGGAGCCGGAGCCCGTCACGGTCAGTTTTGGCGGCGTGCCGGTCGCTTTCCCGCCCTTCGCCTTTCTCCAGGCAACGTCGGACGGCGAAGCAGCGCTGGTCCGTGATGCGCGGCAAGCCATGCCGCCGGAGGGCGCGATTGCCGATCTTTTCTGCGGGCTTGGCACATTCGCCCTGGCTTTGAGCCAGAGCCGGCCCATTTATGCGGCGGAAGCGGCCCGCGATCTCATACTCTCGCTGAAATCTGCAGCGAACCGGGCGCAGCGGCGGATGGTGGCGGATCATCGGGACCTGTTCAGGCGGCCGCTGACGCCTGCGGAAATCAATCGTTTCGCCGGCATCGTCATCGATCCGCCTCGTGCCGGAGCGAGGGAGCAGGTGATGCAGCTTGCAGCGTCCAATGCGCCTGTCATCGCCTATATTTCCTGCAATCCTGCCAGCTTTGCGCGGGATGCCGTCCATCTGATCGGCGGAGGATACAGGCTGGAGAGCGTGCGACCGGTCGGGCAGTTCCGCTGGTCGACCCATGTAGAACTGGTCGGGATTTTCCGGCGCTGACAGGATTAGTCCCTCGTCGCGGGGGAGCGCGGCGAGGGACCTTGCATCCTCTCCCAGGGGGATGCCTGAGCCTCTACCCCAATTTGATGACAGTTGCGCGACGGCGCGCCGGGACGGCATCGACATAGAGGCTGGCCATCGGCTCGTCCTCGACCTCGATCACCGCTTCCGACGTGAAGCCGTTGAAACCGGTGCGCATCGCCGCGCCATAAGCGCCAAGCATCCCGATCTCGATATAGTCGCCCGCCTGCACATCTTCCGGCAGCATGAAGGGGCCGACCATATGGTCCATGTCGTCGCAGGTGGGGCCGTAGAAGGAGAAGCCGGTCAGTTCCGCTTCGTTCTCTTCCTCGCGCAGCAGGGCAACAGGAAAGCGCCAGCCGATATGCGCCGCGTCGAACAGCGCGCCATAGGCGCCGTCGTTGATGTAGAGTTCGGTGCCGCGGCGGCGCTCGACGCGCACGACGACCGAGCTGTACTCTGCCGACAAAGCGCGGCCGGGTTCGCACCATAGTTCCGACGAATAGCTGACCGGCAAGCTCTCGAAGCCGCGATGGATCGCGTCGAAATAGGCTTCCAGCGCGGGCGGTTCCATGCCGGGATAGACTGACGGGAAGCCCCCGCCGACATCGATGATGTCGACCGTGACGGCCGCATCGACGATGGCGGCGCGGACGCGCTCGATGGCGTCGCTATAGGCTTGCGGCGACATCGCCTGGCTGCCGACATGGAAGCAGATGCCCAGCGCATCGGCCGCCTGGCGGGTAGCCATCAGCAATTCGCGGGTTTCACCCAGTTCGACGCCGAATTTGGACGCCAGGCTGAGTTCGGAATGTTCGGACGAAACGCGCAGGCGCACGCACAGCTCAAGGTCGCTTGCATCGTTCGTGGCGCGCAGGATCTTTTCCAACTCGTCCATCGTGTCGAGCGAGAAGGTGCGCACGCCATGGACATGGTAGGCCTCCGCTATCGCTTCCTCGGCCTTGACCGGGTGCATGAAGCAGAGTTTCGCCTGACCCTCCAGAGTCTCCGCGACAAGACGCACTTCCGCGATCGAAGCCACGTCGAAATGCGTGATTCCGCTAGCGAACAGCGTTCGGATAAGATCGGGAGACGGATTCGCCTTGACTGCATAGAGCGAGCGCCCCGGAAACTTCTCTGCGAAGAATCGAGCCGCCCGGGCTGCTGCCTGGGGACGAATAAGCGTTGCCGGTGCTGCCGGTTTGAGGGCGGTCGCTACCCCCAGCGCGCTATGATGCTTGTGCAACTCAAGGGACCTCCAGTGTAGTCGTTGGCAAAGAAGCTGCCTTGCGGTGGAAGTCCCATGGGGCAGCGGACGGTCGCTATATGCTGAGGGGTCCCCCCTGTAAAGCGCATGCGTAAATTTTGTTGCGCGGGCGGCTATGAAATGTGCGTCAGGAGAGACGGGACTTGAAGTCCTCATAGGAAAACTGGCGGATTTGCTTGAGTTCGTCGGTTTCCGAGTTCCAGAGCCAGATGGACGGAAGGGGCACGCCGTTGAATGTATTGGTCTTTACCATCGAATAATGGGCCTGGTCGAGGAAGGCGATGCGCCGCCCCGGAGCCGCGCCGCCGGGGACTCGATAGTCGCCGATAATGTCTCCGGCGAGGCAGGAGGGGCCGCCGAGTCGAGTGAGCGGGCCTTCGCTTTCTTCATGCAGCATGGCGGGGCGGTAGGGTGCCTCGATGACATCAGGCATGTGGCAGGTGGCGGAGATGTCGGTGATTGCCACCGGCATGCCGTTGTCGATGACGTCGAGTATTTCTCCGATCAGGATTCCTGCGTCGAGGGCCACGGCTTCGCCGGGCTCGATATAGAGTTCCAGGCCCGTTTCCACCTTGATGCGGTGCAGGAAGGCGATGAGGTCGTCGATCTGATAGTCGGCCCGGGTGACATGATGGCCCCCGCCGAAGTTCAGCCATTTGAGGCCGCCGACATGGGGCATCACGCGGGATTCGATCGCGGCCCAGGTACGCGCCAGCGGCAGGAAATCCTGTTCGCAAAGATTATGGACGTGCAGGCCGTCGACGCCGTCGAGATGCTCGGCGCGGAGTTGGTCGATGGGGAAGCCCAGGCGGCTGTGCGGCTGGGAGGGGTCATATTTGGGCACTTCGCCCTCGGCATGGAGGGGGTTGATGCGCAGGCCGATGTCGAAGTTCACACCATTCTTGCGCGCATCATCGATGAGGGGCCGCAGGCGCGCGATCTGGCCGGGGCTGTTGAAGATGACATGGTCGGAGATTTTGAGGATCTCGGCCAGATCCTCGGGCTTGTAGGCGGCGCAATAGGTCGCGACCTCGCCGCCATATTCCTCGCGGCCCAAGCGCGCTTCGTAGATGCCGGAAGCGCATACGCCGTCGAGATATTCCGCGACAACGCCGCCAAGCGACCACATGGAAAAAGCCTTGAGCGCGCCCAGCACCCTGATGTCCGCGCGGTCGCGGATGTCGGCCAGCACAGACAGGTTGCGGCGTACCGCGGCCTCGTCCACCACGAAGGCGGGCGAAGAAACGCGGTCAAGGTCGAAATGCGCGAAGGCGGCGGGATCGCCGGCTTTGGTTTCCATAGGGCATACTCCGTCATGCCTGCGAAAGCTGGCATCTCAGGCAATAGGACATAATTTGGAGGCATGAGACCCCAGCCTGCGCTGGGGTGACGTCCCCCTTGTGGAATCGTCAAAAATCCAGCGGCGCGGCCAGTTCCTTCACCTGCCACGGAAGGCCATGCTTGTTCAGCATGTCCATGAAGGGATCGGGATCGAACTGTTCGATGTTGAACACGCCCCCCTCTCCATTGGCACCCTTCCACACGCCGGTCAGCATCATCGCCGCGCCGATCATCGCCGGTACGCCGGTGGTGTAGCTGACCGCCTGATTGCCGGTTTCGGCATAGGCATCCTCATGGTCGCAGATATTATAGACATAGACGGTCTTTTGCTGGCCGTCCTTCTGGCCGGTCGCGATGTCGCCGATATTGGTCTTGCCCTTGGTGGTCGAACCCAGGCTGGACGGCTCGGGCAGGACGGCTTTCAGGAACTGGAGCGGGATGATTTCCTGACCATTGTAGATCACCGGATCGATGCGGGTCATGCCGACATTCTGGAGCACTTCGAGATGCTTGAGATAGGCGTCGCCAAAGGTCATCCAGAAACGGATACGCTTGATTTCCGGATAGAATTTGGCGAGCGATTCCAGTTCCTCATGATACATGAGGTACATGTTCCTGGTCCCGACCTGATCGAAATCGAAGACCTGCTTGTGCTTCAATGCCGGGCCTTCGACCCACTTGCCACCTTCCCAGTGGCGCGAGGGTGCGGTGACTTCGCGGATGTTGATTTCCGGGTTGAAGTTGGTGGCGAAATGCTGGCCATGGTCGCCGCCGTTGCAATCGAGAATGTCGAGCGTGTCGATCCGGTCGAGCAGATGCTTCTTGATATAGCTCGCAAAAACGCTGGTGACGCCGGGGTCGAAACCCGAACCCAGCAACGCCATGATGCCCGCTTCCTTGAAGCGTTCCTGGTAGGCCCATTGCCAGCCATATTCGAACTTGGCGGTGTCCCGCGGTTCGTAATTGGCGGTGTCGAGATAGTCGACCCTGGTCGCGAGGCAGGCGTCCATGATCGCCAGATCCTGATAGGGCAGGGCCAGGTTCACGACCAGCTTGGGCTGGACCTTCTCGATGAGGGCGATGGTTTCTTCGACATTGTCGGCGTCGACCTGCGCCACGTCGATGGTGACGCCGGTGCGGGCCTTGACCGATTCGGCTACCTTCTCGCAACTGACGATGCGGCGGCTGGCGAGCGTGATATGGCTGAAAATGTCACTGTTCATCGCCATCTTGTGAACCGCGACAGACCCGACGCCGCCCGCGCCGATGACCAGAACCTTGCTCAATTCAACTGCTCCATATCTCAAGCCGCGCCGGACGCGCGAAAGCGCCCATATAGGGGCTGCGCGTGACAGAGCAAAGTCAGACTGTCAGAAGCTGGCGCCGTCGATTTTTTTGATCGTGAGCGCGTCAAGGTCGACGGAAGGAACGCAGCGCAGGTTGACGGCCCGCATGGCTGAGCCGTCCGGCCCTTCGCCCTGCGCGAAAGCCTGGCAACCGCAGACGGTGCAGAACTGGTGCGTGATTTTGTGCTTGTAGAATTGATAGTCGGTCAGCTTGGCCGCTCCGCTGTTCAGGGCGAACTGGTCGGCGGGCACGAAGGTCAGCAGGAACCCTTTGCGGCGGCAATGGGAGCAGTTGCAGCTCATCGCTTCGGTCGGCGGGTCGGCGGTTACGGAGAAGGTGACGGCGCCGCAGTGGCAGCTTCCGCTGTAGGGCATGGGGACTCTCCTTTTAGCGGCATAGCAAGGAAGGGGAATATTGACGCTGGTTAAGGTCTTATCCTACATCTTAAACGCATCATCACTCAATCTTCGATGTCCGATCGGTATGCTGAAAGAACTCGATACTATGCTTGACATGCCGGTGACCCTTTTTGGTGTTCTGGCAGTAGGGGCATTTATTGGAGTGGTCTTTGAGAAGACATTCGCGGCGATAGATCGGGATAAGCGACGCGCTTATTGGCGTGGACGGAATGCCGACAAGCGAAACGGACTCAATGGGGGCATGCCATTGGCGGCTTCAATCGAAGCCGCCCAAAAGAAGGATTCAACTGCACTGGCAGCCGATCAATTGAAAGTAGTTATGAATGCCGATTTTCAGTGGCGCGCTCTGCTCAACAAGCCTGAGCGCCGTCTTTTGAATTGCATCGATCAGGTGCTCGCGGAGGAAAGCCCAGGCTGGCGTGCTATGGGGCAGGTCTCTCTGGGGGAAATTCTCTATTGTCGTGATAAGGATGCGTTTTGGGCCATCAATGCAAAGCGGGTCGACTTACTCATTGTTGATGAGGATTGCCGTCCTCTCCATGCCGTGGAATTTCAAGGCACCGGCCATCATGGCAGTGCCGAAACGGCTGCGCGGGACGCAATAAAGAAGGAAGCGTTGCGTCGGGCTGGTATCGGATATGTTGAAGTCGTGAGCGGTCATACCCCAGCCGAAGTGCGTGACATGATTCGCAAGTTGACCCCGAAACCGGCTTCTCCTGCTGCTTAAATCACCAACCTCCGCAACCCCTCGACCGTATCCGCCTCATGCACGGGTTTATCGCAGCGGATGCGCGCTATGCGGGGAAACCGCATCGCAAGCCCGGATTTATGCCGCTTGCTTTCGTGGATGCTGTCGAAGGCGACTTCCAGCACCAGCGACTTTTCCACCTCGCGCACCGGGCCGAAGCGATTGACCGTATTCCCCCGCACGAAGCGGTCCAGCCATTTCAGTTCCTCGTCGGTGAAGCCACTATAGGCCTTTCCCACGGGCAGCAGTTCGCCTTCCTCCGTCCAGCAGCCGAAGGTATAGTCCGAATAGAAGGATGAGCGTTTGCCGTGGCCGCGCTGGGCGTACATCATCACGCAGTCGGCGGTCAGCGGATCGCGTTTCCATTTATACCAGAGCGCGGCCTTGCGCCCCGCGACATAGGGGCTGTCGCGGCGCTTGAGCATCACGCCCTCGATGGCGGCGTCGCGGGCGCCTGCGCGGATGTCGGCCAGCGTTTCAAAGTCTGACGCTTCGATTAGGGCGGAAATGTCGAAGCGCTGTGGATCAAGAAGGGGCACGGTGGTTTCAAGGCGCGTGCGGCGTTGCTCCCATGGGAGAGCGCGCAGGTCTTCGTCGGCGTCGAGCAATATATCGTAGAGGCGGACGAAGGCGGGATAGTCGTCCATCATCTTCGCCGTCACCGCCTTGCGGCCAAGGCGTTGCTGGAGGGCGTTGAAGCTTGCCGCAGCACCGCCGTGGTTCTGGCCGCCCTGAAACTCGCCTTTGACGAGCAGTTCGCCGTCAAGGACCGCATGGTGGCGGAAGGCCTGCGCTATGTCGGGGAAGCTGCCGGTGATGTCGTCTCCGGCGCGGCTGTAGAGGCGGGTCTCGCCGGGCGTGCCGACGATCTGGATGCGGATGCCGTCCCATTTCCATTCGGCGGCATAGTGGTTGAGGTCGACGCTTTCCGCCTCCAACGGGTGGGCGAGCATGAAGGGGCGGAAGAAGGGCGTGCCCGCCGGGTCGGGGCGTGGGCTTTTGCCTTCGGCCCAGGCGAAGAGGGCGGTGTAGGGCGGGGCGAGGGCGTGCCAGCATTCCTCCACTTCGTCGACGTCGAGGTTGAACCCTTGCGCGAAGCCGGCCTTGGCGAGGCGGGCGGAGATGCCGACGCGCAGGCCGCCGGTGGCAAGCTTGAGCAGCGCGAAGCGGCCCGACGCGTCGAGATGATCCATCATCCGGGCCAGGGTTGCGGGCGCGGCGGCTCGGCTGGTGGCGTGCAGGCGGTCGACCATGGCGGAGAGGGTGAGGGAGCCGTCGTCTATTTCCGATGGCTGGTCCACGGGTTTCGGCCAGAGGAGGGAGACAGTTTCGGCCAGGTCTCCGACATAGTCGCGGCTCATTTCGAACAGGACGGGATCGACGCGGGCGCGGGTCATTTCGGCTATGGTGGAGGCCTTGACGGCTTTCAGGTCGAGATTGCCGGTCAAGGCGGCGAGCGCCCAGCCTCGATCCGGATCGGGGGCGCTGCGCATGTAGCTGGCGATAAGATCCAGCTTGCCGTTGCGGGAACGGGTATAGACCAGACCGTCCAGCAGTTGGGAGAAGGCGCGCATTACCCCTCATCCTCATCTTCACGGCCCACCAAGGCCAGTGCGCGGGCGTGGAACTGGTGGGTCATGCACCAATGGAGCAGGGCTTCCTCCCGGCCATGGGTGATCCAGGTTTCCGATGGAGCGACTTCGCGGATGGTGTCGGTCAGTTCGTCCCAATCGGCATGGTCGGAGATGACCAGCGGCAGTTCGACATTGCGCTGACGGGCGCGCTGGCGGACGCGCATCCAGCCTGAAGCCATGGCGGTGATCGGATCGGGCAGGCGGCGGCTCCAACGGTCGTTGAGCGCCGAGGGCGGCGACACGACGATGCGGCCGCGCATTTCCTTGGCGGGAAGGCCGGTGGCAAGGCGGAGATCGCCCAGGTCGACGCCGAATTGCTGGTAGAGCGCACACATCCTCTCCAACGCGCCATGGATGTGGATGGGATCGTGATGGCCTCTTGCCCGCAATTCGCAGATGAGGCGCTGGGCCTTGCCGAGAGCATAGGCGCCCACCAGGACGCAGCGATAGGGATTGGCATGGAGAGCGGCGAGCAGCCGGTCGACTTCGCTGCCTGTGTCGGGGTGGCGGAAGACCGGCAGGCCGAAGGTCGCTTCGGTGACGAAAATGTCGCAGGGAACGGGTTCGAAAGCTTTGCAGCTGGGGTCGGGGCGGCGCTTGTAATCGCCGGTGACGACGACGCGTTCGCCGGCATGGCTGAGGACGATCTGGGCGGAGCCAAGGACGTGGCCCGCGGGGACGTAACTGATCGTGACGCCGTTCATGCGGATTTCCTCGCCATAGGGAACCGCCGTGCCTGACGCGGTGCCATAGCGCAGGGCCATGATGGCGAGGGTTTCTTCCGTGGCCCAGACATGGCCGTGGCCGCCCCTGGCATGGTCGGCATGGCCGTGGGTGACCAGGGCGCGCTCTTGCGGGACCGACGGATCGATCCAGGCATTGGCGGGGCGGACATAGATGCCGGTGGGGTGAGGTTCGATCCAATGAGGCATTGCTAGCAAAGAAGGTGGAGGGAGCGGGTTGGTTCCGCAAGGTGCTTCACATTGCCGTAACCTCAATGTCACGCGGGCGACATGCCGCTGCCCTATGCGCCCGGACGACCCCGGCAGCGAGGAGGCGCGGTTTATGGCATCTAGGGCTCATCGGAATGTTACCCGCGCGGTGCATCGGCATCGGCATCTTTCCAGGCAGGGATTGCTGGAGCGTGCCTTCACCTTTGCGTTTCGGGGGTTGGTCTACGCGCAGATCTGGGAAGACCCCGCGGTCGATATGGAGGCGTTGGCGATCAAGCCGGACAGCCATGTCGTCACCATCGCTTCGGGCGGGTGCAATGTGCTGAGCTATCTGACCGCCGATCCGGCGAAGATCACGGCGGTGGACCTCAACACCGCGGATATCGCGCTCAACCGGCTGAAGCTGGCGGCGGCGCGGGCCCTGCCGGATCATGAGGCGTTCCATCGCTTCTTCGCCAAGGCGGACTGCAAGGAAAATGTGGCCGCCTACCGGGATTTCGTGGCGCCGCATCTGGACGACGCCACGCGGCGCTATTGGGAAGGGCGCGATTTTATCGGGCGGAAGCGCATTGGAGGCTTTGCGCGGGGAATCTACCGGCATGGGTTGCTGGGGCGCTTTATCGGCGCGGCGCATCTGCTGGCGCGGTTGCATGGAGTCAATCCGCGCCGGATGCTGGATGCCAGGAGCCGGGAAGAGCAGCGCGCCATTTTCGAGGCTGAACTGGCGCCGGTGTTCGACAGCGCCTTCATGCGGTGGTTGACGAGCCAGCCCGCCTCGCTCTTCGGTCTGGGCATTCCGCCGGCGCAATATGAGGCGCTGGCCGGGGATGACCGGATGGACAGCGTGCTGAAAGCGCGGCTGAAAAAGCTTGCCTGCGATTTCGACCTCAAGGACAATTATTTCGCCGTGCAGGCCTTTGGGCGCGGCTATGCCGGGGGCGAGGGGCCGTTGCCGCCCTATTTGCAGGCGGGAAACCATCAGGCAGTGGTCGAGCGCGCCGGGCGGGTGGATGTTCGACATGTGAATTTCACGGATTTTCTGGCGTCGCAAGAGGCGGGGTCGGTCGACCGCTGCATATTGCTCGATGCGCAGGACTGGATGGACGATGCCCAGTTGAACGCACTGTGGGCGCAGATCACGCGGACGGCGCGGCGGGGGGCAAGAGTGCTGTTCCGCACGGCGGGCGAACCGAGCATCCTGCCCGGACGGGTCGAGGATGCGGTGCTGTCTCGATGGGATTATCGGGCGGAAGAATCGCTCGATTACACGGCGCGGGACCGGTCGGCCATTTATGGCGGCGTGCACCTTTATGTGTTGAAGGACGCGTGATGAGCGGCGGTCATGGCGGGCTGATGGACAGCGTCTATCGGCATCAGCGGCATATTTACGACCTGTCGCGGAAATTTTACCTGTTGGGACGGGATGGGTTGATTGCCGATCTTGTCCCGCCGCGGGGTGGAGCGGTGCTGGAAATCGGTTGCGGGACCGGGCGGAATTTGATCGCCGCGGGCAAGGCGTGGCCGGAGGCGCGGCTTTACGGCGTCGACATCAGCGAGGCGATGCTGGAGACGGCGCGCAAGGCTGTGGCGAAGGCAGGCATGGCCGATCGGGTCGTGCTGGCGCTGGGGGACGCCTGCGCGTTCGACGCGGCGGCGCTGTTCGGGCGGATGGATTTCGAGCGGGTGTTCATCAGCTACGCGCTGTCGATGATCCCGGATTGGGAAGGCGCTCTAAGACAGGCGGTGCGTTGCGTGGCGCATGGCGGCAAGCTGGAGATCGTGGATTTCGGTCAACAGGATGATTTACCGGTCTTTTGGAAACGGGCGCTGTTCGGCTGGCTGGCGCGCTTTCATGTATCGCCGCGAGCGGAACTCAAGCAGGCGATCGGGAAATTGGCGGCAGATATGGGCGGCTTTCCGCATAGCCGGAGCTTGTATTGCGGCTACGCGGTCAGGGGCGGGCTGATCCGGATCTAGAGATTGGTCCGATGATAGGACGGTGTGCTCCCGAGAAGGCTGGAGCAGGGTACTCCAGTATCCTCAGGCCGCCTTTCTGAGTTCCAGTTCCAGCCGGTCCCAGATTTCCACTAGCGCGTTGACCAGATCGCGCATCATCTCTTCATCATGCGCCGGTCCCGGCGTGAAGCGCAGACGCTCCGTACCGCGCGGCACGGTGGGGTAATTGATGGGCTGCACATAGGCGCCATATTCCGCGAGCAGGATATCGCTGATCCGCTTGGCCTTGACCGGGTCGCCCACCATCAGGGGGACGATGTGCGTCACGGACGGCATGACCGGCAGGCCCGCCTCCGCCATCAGGCGCTTGAGCGTCGCGGCGGACGCCTGCTGCCCTTCGCGTTCCTCGCTCGATTGCTTGAGGTGGCGGACGCTCGCCAGCACGCCTGCGACCAGCACCGGCGACAGCGATGTCGTGAAGATGAAGCCCGGCGCATAGCTGCGGATCACGTCGACGATCATCTGGTCGGCCGCGATATAGCCGCCCATGACGCCGAACGCCTTGCCCAGCGTGCCCTCGATAATGGTCAGGCGGTGGGCAACTTCATCCCGTTCGGAAATGCCGCCGCCATGAGCGCCGTACATGCCGACCGCATGCACTTCGTCCAGATAGGTGAGCGCGTTATATTCGTCCGCCAGGTCGCAGATTTCCGCGATCGGGGCGATGTCGCCGTCCATGGAATAGACGCTTTCGAAGGCGATCAGCTTGGGCACTTCTGGATCTTCGGCGGCGAGCAGTTCGCGCAGATGTTCGACGTCATTGTGACGGAAGACGCGCTTTTCGCAGCCCGAATTGCGGATGCCTGCGATCATCGAAGCGTGATTCAACTCGTCCGAGAAGATGATGCAGCCGGGCAGAATCTTCGCCAGCGTCGACAGCGTCGCCTCGTTCGAGACATAGCCCGAAGTGAAGAGCAGCGCGGCTTCCTTGCCGTGCAGATCGGCCAGTTCGGCTTCCAGATCGACATGATAATGGGTGTTGCCGCCGATATTGCGGGTGCCGCCGGAGCCTGCGCCGACATCATGCAGCGCCTCTTCCATGGCGGCGACGACCTTGGGATGCTGGCCCATGGCGAGATAGTCGTTCGAACACCAGACAGTGATCGGCTTAGGCCCATTATGGCCATGGAAGCAGCGGGCGTTGGGGAAAGCGCCCTTGTTGCGCAGGATGTCGATGAAAACCCGATAGCGACCTTCGCTATGGAGCCGGTCGATCGCCTGCGTGAAGATGTGCTTGTAGTTCACTTAAGCCCTCTGTCCCTATTCCCGCATCCCCTCTGTAAAGGGGGCATTTACCTGCTGTGGTGGCCTATTACCAGTGATAACCGCTCGCAGCCCTAGGGAGAATTACCTATCACGCTGATAGAATGGCTTGCGATTGGACCAAAGGTCCACCCCATCAAAGACAATCGATCTGCTGCAAGCCATAGCCCTGGAGAGCCGGGCGAAGCGGTTCGATGCCCTCGTCCAGTCGTGTGAAGACGGCCGTTCCGGGGGGCGGAGCGGCGGGCCATTCCTGTCCCTGGGTGAGATAGGCGATGCGGCGCGCAATCCCTTCGCCGCCGTGCACGAAACGAAGAGGGCGGGGGGATGCGGCAGCCAGTTCATCCTCCACCAGCGGGAAATGGGTGCAGGCAAGGACCACTATGTCCATCCGGTCGCCGCCGGGCTGGTCGAACAGGCCGGCAAGGGCGTCCCTGGCGATGGCGGGGTCCAGCGGTTCGCCGCGCAGCTTGGTTTCGGCCAGTTGCACGAGAGCCGCCGAGCCGTGACGCAGAACGGTGCAATCCGAGCCGAATTCGGCGGCGAGGCGGTCCACATAGGGCTGACGGACGGTCGCATCCGTGCCGAGGACGCCGAACACCCGGCTTTGCGAGAGCAAGGCGGCGGGCTTGATCGCAGGGACGGTGCCGACGACCGGTATGTCCAGCGCTGCCCGGACAGCGGAAAGGGCGATGGTGGATGCGGTGTTGCAGGCGATGACCGCAAGGCGCGGGCGATAGCGTTCCACCAGACGGCCAAGCAGCGCGGGCACGCGGGCGGCGATCTCCGCCTCGCTCTTGGTGCCATAGGGGAAGCCCGCGCTGTCTGCCGCATAGACGATCGGCGCATGGGGCAGTGCGGCCCGCGTGGGAGCGAGAATGGAAAGCCCGCCGACGCCGGAATCGAAGAACAGCAGGGGAGCATGGGGTGCGACTGTCATTATGACCCACATGTTGCGGCGTCCGGCGCCAGTGTCAACGGGTCGCCGGACCTGGCCATGCGATCCGATCGGCCATGCTCCCTCCAGTCAGCGCATCGCCGTCAGACCCTGAACATGATCTGGCGCAAATCAGGGACATGCCTGTTCTGATGGGGCGCTTTGGGCATTGCCCGGTACGCCGGGAACGCTATGGTCGCGCCGCAACTATTATGGCGAGATCATGACTCCTTCCTGGCTAATTCCCGCGTTCGTGCTGCTGATCGGTTATCTGCTGGGTTCCATCCCCTTCGGCTTGTTGCTGACGCGCATCACGGGGGCGGGCGATCTGCGCCAGATCGGGTCCGGGAATATCGGCGCGACCAATGTGCTGCGGACCGGGCGCAAGGGGCTGGCGGCGGCGACCCTGCTGCTCGATCTGCTGAAGGGCGCGGCCGCCGTGCTGATCGGCGCGGCGCTGACAGACGGCGGCGGGCCGATGGCGGGCGCCATGGCCTTTATCGGGCATTGCTATCCGGTCTGGCTGCGCTTCGCCGGCGGCAAGGGCGTGGCGACCATGATGGGCGTGGTGACGGCGCTCTACTGGCCCGCCGGAATCGTCTTCGCGATTGTCTGGCTGGGAGCGTTGTTCGGGACCAAAAGGTCGTCCGTAGGCGGCATGTCGGCGGCGGTGAGCGCGCCTGTCGCCATGTGGTGCTTTGGCCGGCTCGATCTGGTGCCCGTTGCATTGGCGCTGGCGTTGATCGTGCTGTGGCGGCACCGGGAGAATATCGCGCGGCTTGCAAAGGGAACGGAACCCAAGGTCGGCGCTTCCAAGAAGAACGCAGCAGTCGACGAATGAGCGAGCAGGAGCGGTTCAACCGCCTGCGCCTGATCCGCTCGCCGCGCATCGGGCCTGTGACATTCCGCCAGTTGATGGCGCGCTTCGGAACGGCGGGGGAGGCTTTGCAGGCTCTGCCCGATCTGGCGGCGCGTGGCGGCGGCAAGGCCAGCATCATCGATGCGAAGACCGTCGAGCAGGAGATTGCGCGCAGCCGGGCCGTGGGCGGGCGTTATCTGATCGTGGGAGATGCCGACTATCCCTTCCTGCTGGACCAGATGGAGGGCGCTCCGCCTGCGCTGATCGTGCGGGGCGATGTCTCGCTGGCGGCGCGGGAATGCGTGGCGATGGTGGGGGCGCGCAACGCCTCTGCAGCGGCCTGCCGCTTTGCGCGGATGCTGGCGCAGGATCTGGGGCAGCGCGGAGCGGTCGTGGTGTCGGGACTGGCGCGAGGGATCGATACGGCCGCGCATCAGGGTTCGCTGGAGAGCGGCACCATAGCCGTCATCGCCTGCGGCATCGACATCGCCTTTCCTCCCGAAAACGCCGAATTGCAGGAGCAACTGGCGAGCGAAGCTCTGGTCGTGACCGAACATCCTCCGGGCACGCAGCCCCTGGCACGGCAGTTTCCCGCAAGGAACAGGATCATCGCCGGACTGGCCAGGGGAACCGTCGTCGTCGAAGCTGCGCCCAAGTCCGGTTCCCTGATCACGGCGCGTCTGGCTGGCGAGGCGGGGCGGGAGGTGATGGCCGTGCCCGGCTCGCCGCTCGATCCGCGTGCGCAGGGCTGCAACCAGTTGATCCGCGAAGGCGCGGTGCTGATCCAGAATGCCGCCGACGTGATCGAGGCGATCGGCGCAATCGATTCCCGTATGGTGCGTCAGGCTGGCTCCGATTTTGCGGGCGAACCGCCCTCCTGCGATGTGGCCGAGCGGGAGCGGGCGGCGGTGATTGCCCTGCTGGGGCCTGCCCCTGTGCCTGTGGATGAGTTGATCCGCCTGTCGGGCCTTGGCCCCGCACTGGTGCAGACCGTGCTGCTGGAACTGGAACTCGCGGCCCGGCTGGAGCGGCATGCGGGCGGAAAGGTCAGCATTTCATGATCCTGCGCACTGGCGCAGGGAGTGAACTGCGCCTACATCGCTGGCGCTTGACGCGGGGCGCCAACAGCTTTCAGACTCGCGCGTGTACGTGAGAGATTTTTTAATCGGGGCATGAATGCAGCTTGTCATCGTTGAATCGCCGGCCAAGGCGAAGACCATCGAGAAATATCTGGGCGGCGATTTCCATGTGCTTGCGAGCTATGGTCATATCCGCGACTTGCCCGCCAAGGACGGGTCGGTCGATCCCGATGCGGGCTTTGCCATGCAGTGGGAAAATTATGGCGACAAGGGCAAGCAGCTCA
>Ga0255338_1001945_pt1 | contig 34430 bp, 26 predicted proteins | sample MeOH1_35cm_T4_19_FD_203715 | JGI IMG/M metagenome (GOLD analysis project Ga0255338, IMG submission 203715) | Sandy soil microbial communities from University of British Columbia, Vancouver, Canada - MeOH1_35cm_T4_195 | ecosystem: Engineered > Artificial ecosystem > Sand microcosm > Unclassified ...
TCACCTGTTCGTTGCTCACCAACTTCGGTGCCTTTGCCCCATGAACCAATACCGCGCCAACGACAAGATCTGCCTGAACAATTTCTCGATCAATCGCATGATACGAAGCAGCCAATGTTTTAATGCGCCCCATATATGTAGCGTCGATGTACTGAAGGCGTGAAACACTTTTATCAAGGACAGTGACGTCGGCTCCCATGCCCATGGCGATGACTGCAGCATTTAAGCCGGCCACTCCTCCACCGATGACAACCACCTTGCCTGGAGCAACGCCTGGAACACCGCCTAGCAGTACGCCTCTTCCACCGTTGGGTTTTTGGAGTGCGAAGGCACCTACTTGGGTTGCCATACGTCCTGCTACCTCACTCATAGGTGCCAGAAGCGGCAACAGTCCGTTCACTTCTACGGTCTCATACGCGATAGCGGTTGTACCGCTTTCAATCAGAGCGTCAGTACACGGCTTAGAAGCCGCGAGATGAAGATAAGTAAAGAGAATTTGACCCTTCCGCATCAACGGATACTCAGCAGCGATGGGTTCCTTCACTTTCAAAATGAGATCGGCCTGCGCCCAAATTTCAGTAGCTCTCTCTCGTATGCTGCCACCCTGCGATATGAAATCCTGATCAGTGATAGATGAACCAAGCCCTGCCCCACTCTCGATAATGACCGAATGACCGGCGCGTACAAATTCGCTCACGCCTTCAGGGGTGATAGCTACTCGGGACTCTTGACTCTTTATTTCTTTTGGAACACCAACAATCATTTCCGACTCCTATAAGTGAATTTTCTCTATCTCACCAGCCTACTCTGACTCACCGAGTGTCCTGACTACCCCGCACATGCCAAACTTTGGGTCACCAGCGCGGCAGAAATCAAATCTGAAAAAAGCGGGTGCGGATGAGTGGGGCGGGATTTGAACTCTGGATGGGCCTGCGTTCCTACGTAGTAAGGATGTACTTCTGTGGGCAATTCAACAAATTCGACCAAGTCGCGCTCCGGATACATTCCCGAAAACACGAGTCCAGAAGCGGCTAATCGATCACGATAAGCATTGTTGACCTCATATCGGTGGCGATGACGCTCCGAAATCTCAGTGGAACCATATGCTTGTGCGACAAGCGAACCTGGTTGCAATATCGAACGGTACAACCCAAGTCGCATCGTGCCGCCCATGTCCCCTTCTCCCGAAACGGCGGCATGCTGATCCGACATTGTTGCGATCACTGGAGAATCTGTGTCGGGAGCGAACTCGGCAGAATTTGCCTCCGCAATTCCAGCCAGATTTCTCGCGGCTTCAATCACCATGCATTGCAGTCCAAGACAGAGTCCCAAGGTTGGAATCTTCATCTTTCGTGCGAAATGCAATGCTCCAATCTTGCCTTCAATCCCGCGCACACCGAATCCCCCTGGAACACATATTGCGTCAACATCGGAGAGGTGAGCCGTCGCCCCCTCCCATGTCTCGCATTCATCACTCGCGACCCATTTGATTTCCACTTTTGCGTTGTTGGCAAATCCGCCGGCGCGCAATGCTTCAGTGACGGAGAGATAAGCATCGGGTAGATCTATGTACTTTCCAACAAGTGCAACTCGCACGTGATGAGCCGGGTGATGAACCTTTGCTAACAGCTCATCCCACTCACGCCAGTCGACGTCTTTGAAGGGCAGTCCCATTCTTCTTACGACATATGCATCAAGTCCTTCGGAGTGGAGGACTTTTGGAATGTCATAGATGGAGGGCGCATCAACCGCCGCCACTACTGCTTCCAGATCTACGTCGCACATCAGAGAGATCTTCTTCTTCACTGAAATTGGAATTTCACGATCTGATCGAATAACAATTGCATCGGGCGTAATTCCGATACTTCGTAGAGCCGCCACACTATGTTGAGTTGGCTTAGTCTTCAATTCTCCGGATGGGCCAATGTATGGCACGAGCGAGACGTGCAAATAGAAAACATTTTCACGACCGACTTCCTGACGGATCTGTCGGGCCGCCTCAAGAAAAGGTTGAGATTCAATATCGCCGACGGTGCCGCCAATTTCTGTAATGACAAGGTCGATGTTGGGCGCGGCCATCGCCCGGATTCGTTCTTTGATTTCGTTGGTGATGTGGGGAATGACTTGGACGGTTTCGCCAAGGTATTCCCCTCTTCGTTCGCGAGCGATCACACGCGAATAAACCTGCCCTGTTGTGACATTTGCAGAACCATGCAAATTGGTATCTAGAAACCGCTCGTAATGGCCAACATCCAAGTCCGTCTCGGCACCATCATCGGTCACAAAGACTTCGCCGTGCTGAAAAGGATTCATGGTTCCAGGGTCCACATTGAGATACGGATCGAGTTTCTGCATCGTCACACGGACACCACGTGAACGAAGCAATCGCCCTAAACTTGATGCTGTGAGGCCTTTTCCGAGGCTTGAAGCCACGCCTCCGGTTACGAATAAATGCTTAGTCACATGAGGTTGGCCCATGGAAGACCAACCTATCACTATCCAACCGAGAAAGAGGACAAACCCATTAACTTCGCGAAGGCGAGTGCACTAGTGGCGCATTGCTAGAAGTTCAGCAGCATGCTGCCGTGCACTGCGGGAGTCTTCGTGGCCGGCGAGCATTCGGGCAATTTCTTCAACTCGGGATTCCCCGTTTACCTGGATCACATCACTCTGGCTTACAACACCGTCGCTATTCTTCTGAAGGACAAAATGCGAATCTGCCCAGGCAGCGACCTGCGGCAGGTGGGTGACAACGATTACCTGCGCCTGCTTGGAAAGCTCGTGGAGGCGTCGACCCACTTCAATAGCAGCCTTGCCTCCGACACCCGCATCGACCTCGTCAAAGACATAGGTCCCAACCGGCTGTGATGCCGCCAGTACCACTTCAAGCGCGAGCATGATTCGAGAGAGTTCGCCGCCGCTGGCCCCTTTGGCAACCTGCACCTGAGGGCCGTCCGCGTGTCCTTGAATTGTCATGGCGACCTCATCTGCCCCCATCACTGTAAAGCCATCTGGCGTCGACAATTTTTTATACTCAGGCGAAGTCACGGTGCAGAAGAATTGAGTGTGAGGCATTGAGAGAAGATGAATCTCCTCTGTGACCGCCACGGACATTTCCCCTGCGCTACCGATCCTCAGTTTCGAAAGTCGCTCTGCATTTTTGTTTAATACACCAAAAAGGGTCTGGAGTTCTTCCTCCATCGCCAGAATTCGCTCTTCACCGCCCGACAAGTCCTCAATCGCCTCTGCCACTTCTTCGTTGCGAGTAATCAATTCACGAATTTGATCATCGGCTTCACCACTTGTCGCATACCTTTTCAAGAGAGCGTTAACCTCAGCACGTCGAGCTTGCGCGGCCTCCAACCGGATCGGATCGGCCTCCAAATCCTGCAAATACGCGTGAGCGCTCTGCGCCGCATCCGACAGGAGGAAATAACTCTCTGAAACCGCGTTCAATATCTCGGCAATTTTTAAATCCTTCTGAGCCACGGATTCTAGGTTCCGCTTTGCTTGGGCAAGAGAGTCGATCACGCTCGACTCATCATCGAAAAGTAAGCGCGCAGAGTCTTCAACCCCTGCTCTTAACGATTCGACGGATGAGAGGCGAGATATCTCCTGAATCAAGTCTTCCATCTCCCCTGCGAGGGGCTTCACTTTGGAAAATGCCTCGGCAAATTCCCGAAGTGCGTTAATCTCCTTCTCGCGGCCAGCGGCATTGGTTCGGAGCCCAGATATCTTGCTTTTCAATTGGTTGTAAGACTCAAATGATTCCTGATACTTCGCCAAAACTTCGGCAAGAGGTGACCCCGCAAACCGGTCAAGGATTTCTCGCTGCTTGGCGACTTTGGTGATGCTCATACTTGCTGACTGACCATGTACTTCAATCAACCGCTCGCCCAGTTCATTGAGTGTGCCAGCCGGTACAGAGACCCCTCCAGCAATTGCCTTGCTTTTCCCATCGGCACTGAGGGTCCGCGTGAGGATCAAGGACCCATCTTCGACATCAGCACCGACCTCTGCAACAAACTCTTCGACGTCGGTAGAAATCTGAAAGGTCGCACTGGCGATTAGTCGCTCTCTGCCCTTCCTCACAAGCGACGCGTCTGCTTTGCCTCCGAGAACGAGTGAGAGCGCCGTAAGGACCATTGTCTTACCCGCACCAGTCTCACCAGTGAGTACGGTAAAACCTGGGCCGAGTTCTAATGTTGCGTCTTCAATGACCCCCAAGCCGCGTATAGAAATTTCTTCAAGCATCGTACGATCACTCACCACGCCAGCCTTCAATGGGGAGTTTGAATTTAGCCACAAGCCGATCGGTAAAGAGAATTTCTTTCACATGAGCAAGACGGACAGTATCCGCGTCCTTGGTCATCGTTACCCTGTCGCCCACTTTCAAAGAAAACTTGCGGCGTGAATCTGCCGAGAGAAGCGCTCTTGTTGACTCGACGTCAATCACAATATTCGACTCAGGAGAGACAACCATAGGCTTTGAAAAAAGTGCGTGGGCAGAGATCGGTAACACCACGAGAGCTTGCACTTCCGGCCAAACAATCGGCCCACCTGCGGAGAATGCATAAGCGGTCGAGCCGGTAGGGGTAGAACAGATCAAGCCGTCACAACTCCATCGAGACAGAGGACGCTGATCGATCTGCACGAAAAGTTCGACCATCGTGGTCTCACTCCGCTCAATGGTCACTTCATTAAGCGCCCACCCTTGGTCTACAACTTTTCCGTCTCTCTCCACTGAATACGCGAGAACGAGACGCTGATCCGTGATGTAACTGTGAGAAATAACCGCATCAGCGATCTCAGACATCTTCGGCTTCTCAACTTCGGCGAGGAAGCCGACCCGTCCTAAATTCACCCCGAGCAATGGAATTTCGGTACCTCGAACTGCTTCTGCTCCTCGCAGCATCGTTCCATCCCCGCCTAGAACAATTGCAATTTCGATATCCGAAAGCACTTCAGCACTCAGAGGTGCCATCGATTCAATCTCAGCCTCGTTGTTGGAATAAAGCGTAAATCCAGCACTCGTGAATATTGCACCTAACTCTTCGGCAGACTGACACGCGTCGTCACGATTTTGGTTGACAATAAAGAGTATCGATCGCTTGACGGTCATTGCGGACCCTCTGCAATGACCTTATCGAGAGCCGTTTCATCTATCTCGCCTGCACCTCTTCTTAACCAGAGGAAATATTCAACATTTCCGGCAGGTCCTGGAAGCGGGCTTGCAGCGATCCCGAGTGTCCCAAGTCCAACGTCATACGCCGACTGGGCAACATCCAACACTGACGCTCGTCGAAGTGCAGGATCGCGGACTACGCCACCTGCACCCAACTTCTCTCGCCCCACTTCAAATTGTGGTTTCACCATCACAACATAGTCAGCCTCAGGTTTCGAGACGGCGGCAAGTGCCGGAAGAACAAGAGTGAGGGAAATAAAAGAGAGATCAGCAACGACAAGGTCAATGGGATCACCGACCATCTCACCGGTGAGGTGGCGAATATTTGTTCGATCAAGAACAATGACCCGTGGGTCTTGGCGAAGTTCCCACGCCAACTGCCCGTAGCCCACATCTGCTGCAACTACCTCTGCTGCCCCGCGTCGAAGCAGCACATCAGTAAACCCGCCAGTGGACGCTCCGGCATCTAGACAACGACGGCCCGCCACAACAATGTCAGTGAAAACATCAAGGGCTCCCGCTAATTTATGACCTCCGCGCGAGACAAAGTCGTCACGCTCTCCTTGAAGGACGATTGAGGTCTCTGCATCGACTTGAGTGGCCGGTTTTGTCGCAGGAATGCCACGAACAAGGACCGAGCGCGACTCTATGAGATCGGCCGCTTGTTCCCGCGATCGCGCAAGTCCGCGTCGAACCAACTCCGCGTCCAGACGGGTCTTCATTGTGCTTTTTTACAGTCCTTCTATTGTAGAAAGCGCTGACTCCAATTTTCGATGCACGCCTTCGAGCCGTTGGGCATGCTCGGTGGTAGGCAATGTATCGATCTGATCCAATTCAACCTTTATTTGGTCCAAGAGATTTGGAGCAGATGTGCCTTCACTCATTTCTTGCTTCCTGTCGCGCTCTTCTTAGCGGAGGCCGCTTTGCGAGGAGCAGCTTTCTTGAGTACTTTCTTGACCGCACTCTTCTTTACAGTTGCCCTCTTAGGAGCAGAACTCTTTGAAGGTGCAAGTGAAGCGCTCAGAGCAGCAAACTCTTTCTTCAGTTTGTCGAACTCTTCCTGCTTTACAAATCCCATTTTCGAGACCGCTTGCTCGACTTCTTCCTCGACTTTGAGTTTGATCGCCTCGCCACTTTCGCGTAGCCATGTATTCATGGAGGCAACGACCTCCGCGGGAGTGTGCTCCCCCTCGGTAATCTTGGACAGATAAACCCGAAGCGCGCTAAAAACGTCCTTTGACACGTTACCTCCCATGTTGTTCCTGCTTCATTCCGACCTGGTTACTAGAGCATTACCGTACCTAAATTCTAGAGATCTCGCTTGCCTCTATCTGCCATCGACTTGCGAGGCCGCTCGGCGCTTTCCAAAATCGGCGTCTCACCGAACCTGATATCTCCACCCATTCATCCGCTTTGAGAGTCAGACTCTTTCGACGAGTTTTGGCACTCCAGGCCGCTATATCTAAGGTATCGACACCTTCCCGAGTGTCGCGCTTCACAACAATCCGGAATTCGACGACGTGGTCTCCGCTTGGGAGTTCGCGTTCGGACGGCTCCCCCGAAACCCTTCCCCGCAATAGAACATTATTGAATGAACGATCTTCAACTTCTTCAATTTCTTGCTTTTTCGCCATCTTCTCCTCTTTCCCATATTCCACGTTCTCGGTGTGAGAAAAGGTTCTAGGAGGGCGCTGACATTATTCAAATAGAAATCGGGCCATGTGCACTCACCAAAGAATGTTAATTACTTGATGAATCTAGTCCAGCGCTTATGGCTTAACAGTCCTGAGGCGCTGACAACGCGGGCAAAGATGCGATGAACGTTGACCCACAATAATTCGCCTAATCGGGGTACCGCAGCGAACACACGGCCTATCCGTCTGCCCGTAAGCGGCAAGGGATTGCTCAAAGTATCCGCTCTCGCCATTGACGTCGATGTAGAGATCATCAAAGGATGTGCCGCCCTGCAAGATCGCCTCCCCCATCACTTCGATTGCGCTATCTATCACTAGTTCAATTTTCTTCAGTGACATCTCACTGGTGCGCACTTCGGGGTGAACCTTTGCGCGCCAGAGGGCTTCATCGGCATAAATATTGCCAACCCCGCTCATGATCTGTTGACTCAGGAGAGCAGTTTTAATTTTCACGCTTCTCTGCGCATAATTTCTTACCGTCATGGGCTTGTCGAATCCTGGATCAAAGGGATCCAAACCAATGTGGGTCACAGAAGTCGGGACTCCATCCGCGAGTTCTTCCACCGAGAGCCACCCAAAAGTTCGCTGATCATTAAAGACAAGTTCTTTCTTCCGGAAGCCTTTCGAGTTCTAAATAACGCTCGAACATGCCTTGCCTGCGGTCGATCGCTTTGCTGAATGAGAAACTGCCCACTCATTCCCAGATGTGCGACCAGTACCTCTGGTCGATCTAGCTCAAACCATAGAAACTTGCCGCGCCGATTAACACCAGTAATTAGCGCACCTGCAACGGCGGCAATGGGTGAGAGAGAAGAGTTCTTGCGCACTCTTGCGTGCAGTTCTTGAACCTCATCGATCTGGTATCCGCGAAGAAGGTGTGAAAGTCCACGTCGGACAGTTTCAACCTCCGGTAACTCAGGCACAGATTAACCCTACTGTTAGCAGTTTCCGTTTTCCACTCTGTAGTTTTACCAACAGAGAACTTCTTCTCTTAAATCTGTTCGTTGGCAATTAAGCAAACTGCGCGGGTGCCCCAGTTCCCAAGTATGAAAGCTGCTCGCCTGCTGCGCATATTAATGAACGAACCGTTGAACTATCGGTTACTCAGAGTCAACGGGTCACATAGGGCTCTCGTCTCGGAAAATTACCCTCAGTTAACCTACTGGCCACACGAGGGCAAAGAAGTCACTCCAAAGATTGTAAGATATTACTTAGTGCATATAGTTGGTTTGTCGGTCGAGCAAGCATTGGAGTTACTCAAATGATTTCCGTAAGAATTGAGATTGCCAATGACAATGGCTGTTGGTTTGTGCAGGATTGCGATGCAGTCAATCTAATTTGTTGGAGTGATACAGAAACAGACCTTCGCGCCCACGCCACCGAGGCGATCATCTTCACACTTGGAGAACGGAATATTGAGCCATCAGAGATCACACTCAATTTTTCGATTGTGCCGCTTCGCGAATCTGAAATGGTTTAATAATTTAGAGATGAATAAAACAGTCAGGAGAATGAGACCTAACACTCAGGATGACGCAACCATTCGCAAGTGATCAACGTGACATTGACTCCTTCTACTCTCCCGCGAGAAGCAGTTGTAAGTTTAGATTCATCGGGGCATAAGTCCCACGCTTGCGGTCCATCAAATAATCGACCGCCTAGGACATGAACCGGTGTCGCACCATTCATGATCGACGAGCGAGATGAGAATCAGGTATGACGAGCACAGCCTCCACATCAAGAACATCATCGGCCATTCCTTTATCAAGGTCTGGCCCTTTTAATAAAACAGTCGCAGTATTGGTCATGCTGATGGGGGCGGGGCTCATCGCGATCACACTTATCAGCAACTTGTTCGCCGTGGGACCGGCCTTCGAGAACCTCATCGTCGACTTCCGTCCGGCCTTAACGCAGAGTTCAATCGACACCGCGCGTGCCGACATTGCCGGACTTTCAGCGGTGCAAGCAGAGTTCAGCACCAAACTCGCTCCAGCTCTGAGCCAGCAATTGAAGATGACACCGACGCAGTTCAACGAATTCGTCACCCAGAGTTTCCCAGCCGTGGCAGCAGGGATGAATGCTCTACCCAACGTGGTTCCCACTTTCAACGGTCTGATCGACACTCTCGATCAGCAGCGACCGCTCTTCGCATCAGCCGACGCGATCCCTACCAAGAACCTGCCGGCCACGACCGTCCCTTGGGCAATGTTTGGCGCGGGGCTTCTAACTCTTCTGATCGGATTCTTGATGCTGCGCTCCCCTAAGGCCGGTGGCACAGCTGCGATCGTGGCGGGCCTTCTGCTCCTGCTTGCGCCAGTTGTCTTGTCTCTGCCAGCGAAGGCAGCCGATGCCGACCAGTTGAACGCAAACCTCAAACCCGTCTACACCCAAGCGCTGGTAACCAACGCGACCGGAGCACTCTCCACAATTGGTGCCATGGGTAATGAGATGCAAACCACGATGCTCCCTGCCTTGGCTACGCAACTGAAGATGACTCCGGAGGAGTTGCAGACTTTCCTCGGCAGCAACTTCCCCGCAACTGCCCAGGCCCTACAAACGATGCCTGCATCGATGGAGCGCTTTAACGGACTCGTAAAAGTCTTTGATGAGAACTTGGCTAACTACAACACGCTCAAGCCGGTTGGATTAGCCAATCTCATTCTGATCTTGATGGTTATCGGCGGGTTGGTGGCCGGCCTCGGCGCGCTAGCACTTTTGAAGAGTCGTCGAATTTAGTTGGCTTCCAATAATTAGGTACATAGAGAAAGGCTCCGCCCAACTGTGTTGAGTAGAGCCTTTCCCCTTAGCGATTTACTTACTGTGTAAAACTTCTGAGCCACTTGTAACACAAAGTAACTGGAAATGTTGTGCACATGAAAATAGAAATGAATCAACGAATGCTACGATTACAGAGCTGCGTGAGAGTCGCAAGAAGATATATCCAAAGAGTTACACCACTAAAGCCTCGAGAGAACCTCTCGGGGTTTTAGTATTTCAGGAAGCAGTTTGGCAGAGTAGGCGAGTGCAGTGCCATTAATCATCACGCACTTCAAGTCGCTTGATTCTTGTGTCATCCATAAAAAGTTTCATCTGCTGAATTGCAATCTGGTTTAACCTATTCAGCCGCTCTGACTTCGACATCGCTTCTGTCTTTTTTGCCACTCTTTAACGCTGATTTTGTAGTTGTTTAAACCGGCCTGACTTTTAATTATGGCGAATTCGCCATAATTGCCTACTCCGTTTTTCATCAAGTCCGCATAGTTCTCAGCGACTACATAGAGAAGGACCCCGCCCAATTGCTGAGTGGAGCCCTTCCCCTTGAGGTGTTGCCACCGTGCCCCTGGCAGGATTCGAACCTGCAACCTCAAGTGTCGTTACTACTGCGCTCTATCCCTTGAGCTACAGGGGCACCGGCCCAAGGTAGGCAAAGGCGGAGTTCTGAGATTTCCATGAAAGATTTAATGTGTAAAACTTTCCAATAAAAGTCACTAAAAGTTACTGCCAAAGTTGCACACATTGATTGAAACATGTGGTCGTAAAGTGTTACCCTTCGTTCGGTGTCGTTACCTTGCACAAGTTCTATCCAAAGAGTTACACCGCTAAAGCCTCGAGAGAACATCTCGGGGTTTTAGCATTTGCATTGCCTTTCAGAAAACAGTCCAAGTACAAATGAAAGATCTCTCCACGTGATTGGTCAATTTCTTCACAAACTCTTTGCCGCCGCCGTGTTTGAGAGTCTCCTTGTCGGCACAGATAATCAGTAGATCGCGGGCACGAGTAATGGCGGTGTAGAGCATCTCCTTTTTCTGATCCTCGACCTTCCAGCCGTTGATTGCTAAGACAATGACGCGGCGTTCAAGGCCCTTGAAACCAAGCACATGACCATAAAACACCGCATTACCCTCAAAGAATTCGTCCCAGTAGGTATGACGATTGGCCTCGACTTTTTCGCGTTGAATGGGATGTCGCGAGCCCGTAGTCAAAACACAGATATCCCCCGGAGCCCAACCATCATTCAACAATTGGTTTACAACATCATCGGCTATCTCAACGGCGCTCTCATTCGTTGATTCGACGTAACGAACTGGAACTCCGTCTAACCCTGCCAAATGAAGTGGCTCTTCGAGACAGAGGGAGGCCAATTGTGCGATTGGCAGTGAATTGCGCAGGTTTGTATCTAAACGAAGGGAACATGCCACAAGCGGGATATCAGTTGCTTGTCGGAATATCCCCTGGCGGGTATCCCCAAAGGCGTAAATGTGTCCATATGCAGGGCTCTTAAGAGCTGCTAGAACAAGATCCCACCACTTCGGGTGAAAATCTTGTGCCTCATCAATAATTACCGTGTCGAATTTCTCCTCCACTGGCACTACCCCAAAATGCTCGATGAGTAGTAGAGGTACTTCGCTATCCCAAAATTCATCAACCTCCCGTGTCTCAAATCGTAAATTCAATTTGTACGCGAGCGAGTGGAGCGTTGACACTATGGTCGGGCGCTCGTTTTCCGGCAGCGACTTGAATTGATTGTTGATGTAGTCCGAAAGACCCCGGTTATAACAGAGGAAGAGAACGCGATCACCCGCTGACGCACGACGTCGTGCTTGCTCGATGGCGATGTAGGTTTTCCCGCAACCTGCGGCTCCGAGAATCGCAAACTTAGGCGTGGTCCGGCACATATCCAGAATAGAGAACTGCGCTTCCGTTAAATGCAGTACCGCTTCCTCCCTCTCTAACCCTAGTTCAATTATCGAATTTTGTGAGTGGATCGCTCTGCCAAGATGCTGAACCATAATGTCAACGTCTTGCACCGTTGGCCGATAGTTGTGCGATTGCAAATCAGACTTGATTCGGTCAGCTATATGAATCAGATCAATTTCATCCGTCACAATGAATCTAGGAATGTCGGGTCGGTTATATTCACGGTCAATGGTTGAGTAAGGGAAGACCAACATAGGTCGCGGGGAAAAGTGTTGAAGACTGGACTTAGTCTCTAGATAACGCACGAGCCCATGAAGATTACTCATGACTTGCGCAATGGGATCTATATTGCGGGAGCCTCGGGAATCGCTCTGCTTAAAAGTGGAATCCTCATTGGGCTGGATCTTGCCACCTTTAACTTCAAGGATGGCCACGCCAACTTCAGGCCACAAGATTATGAAATCCATTTCATATTCGTGGCTGTGGTCAAGCAACTTGAGATTGCAGATTACTGAGGCTTCATCTGGCAATCGTTGCAGTAATTCATTCCATACCAATCGCTCTGAAGGGTCAGCGAAGATTGGGTCAGTGGGAAAGGAGCGCCTAGTCATGGGTTCAGTCTCTATGGCGCCCACCATTCAGGCAAGGAAGCAGAATTTCCGCGCTTGGTGCTCGAGTTGAAGCAATTGTAAGAATGATCTGCCCCAGGTCCTTCGCCTAGCCCGAAGAACATTGGGCAAATCAATTCCAAAATACCCTTATTGTGGGCGTCGAGCAAGCACTTCACTTACAGCACTTCGCATTGAGATCCATTCTCTAAGATCTTCGTCAATGAATCCTGCGAGAGTTAATAAATCTGAGTAATTCTTATCAACATCACCTGCCCAAATTCTGTGGTGATGACCGATCCGATTTCGCGTCGCACGAATCGATTGAGTCAGGTCGGTAATTAAGCCCTGGCTCCTACCTTGCAAACGAGGAAATCCAGTCACTATGTCCGGCCATAGATACAGTTGCTTTTTTGAAACGAGTTGGTGCCAAAACCCAAATGACATTTCTGAAATAATCTGTCCAGCGCTTAGTTCTTTGCCATTATTTAGAACCCGATTTATCGCCGCATTGATTTCCAAGTAGGGTTGTCGATGGTTCCCAGAAAAAGTTCTATCTCGGCCTAACTCAAAGTAATCGTCAAATATCCAATGTCCGGTCCTGCCGTGTTCTAGGTGACGCACAGTAAGTTGATGGTCGATTCTGTTGCGAAACGCCACTTCTAAATAGCCGATTGACTCCCAAAATGCAGCCGATAATTCGCTATTCCACCGATATAAAAGAATCGCTTTCCCTTTGTCCCCTTTGCATTCCATCAGGTAGTTGTGCAATCTTGGCGCTGTGAAGTGATCCTCCATGAATGTCCACAATGGCTTCTTGACCTCTGTCACTAGACACCTGTATCTTTCTCATTGAACACCCCGGAACCGTCCCTGTAGTTCTTCTCGGAGAACCGATCAAACGGCCGGGGTTTTGTTTTTCTAGTAACTTAATCACTCATACCGACACCGCTTCGGCTTTACCCACAGCTCTGTCTTCTCTCGGTGGTCAATCGCGCTCCTGCGCAAATTCACGAATTAGGGCCGTCAGAGATTGCGATTAATTTTTCTGTCGTGCCCCTTCGCATATCTGAAATGGTTGAATAATTTAGAGTCAAGTTCGTCAGACTATTGGACATGAGATCTAACCCGAAGGGACGACCGCGTTTCGGCGCAGAGCCCTGATGGAAAGTTCAGCATGCAGACGTGCCCCGAGGTGCAAGACGCTCTCATCGAACTGCGCCAGCGGACTGTGATTATCTGACGCACTCATATAATCCGGGAGAAATCCTAGGCGGCCGCGATCATCTGGCAGAGTCGGACCGACTCACCAAGAATCCACTCACACGTGTGCATCATCGCGCATCATGGTCTCGTATCCCACGGAACCCCCAAAGTATCAAAAAGGATCGCAAGAAAAACGAGTTCACCAAGAATTTTTAGGAGCGGGATAATGGTAGGTGGAAGGGAAAGCGCCAGCGCCCATTCCTTCTTCTTATTTCATATAAAGGCGAGTAACTTTCATTTTGATACTTTTGTTTAGAGTTTTCTATGAAGGAGGTCACATGTCCGATGAATGGGTCGTATCGATTCAGGAGAGCGACAGGGCGTTTGAGAAAATGATTGAAGCAGCGAGATCAGGGAGCGTTCAACAATTTGTAACCGCAAGAGAGGAATACAAAATAGCGGAAGATGAATGCGAAAGGGCAACGATTCGCGCAGGCTATTTGCCAGGATGGCCACCGCGCACGGAAGAAGGGTTGAAAAGAATTGGCCTAACACGCGATCAAGTGAACGAGATTCTGGCTCGAAATAACTGACTCCACTGAGTTGCTACTCACTCAGTAAACATTTAATAATAGCCGAATGCAATCCATCCGATCCCTTCAAACGCTAACCAAATCCCATCGTGTCTATTGTCGGCAATACAAAAGGTTTGACACTTGGGGCTAAGAGTCAACGTAAGGTGATCGCTAAGATGCAGTTAGCGACTCTTAGCCAAGAGGAGGATGGCTTCTGAGACCGCTGAGCACCTCCACTTGAGGCACATATCCATTTGCAAAATCAATGTAACGGAGTTGGGTTTCAAGATCGGATTTATGGCTATCGCTCCAAGCGCCTGGCTCCCCGGAGGCCAAAATCACTCGGTCAACATCAAGTATCCCCGCCACCGTAGCGAGATTATTGAGTTTCTTTTTGCGCTGTCCTGCTGGAATGCTTGAGGTCGTCTTACACTCGCCAATTGCAATGAAACGAGGTGATCCAAATACCAAATCCATTTCGATAACAATTCCCTCTTTCTTGAAATCCACTTCTGGAATAACTTCACCGCCAGGAAATTCCTTTTGTAATGCCCGTCCAGCCAGAACCGAAACATCTCCTTCCTGCGCCAATAAGTCTCTGATTATCGGATGTAAGTCGTAATACCACTTTGGTTCACCAACCGGGTCCCTCCAAGTTACTTGTTTTATTGGGATATCGGCCTGGCATCGGTGGCATTTCCCTGTCAATCCCAACTCGGAGAGAGCAATCCACTGCAATTCTCGGCATTCAAGGCACCTCAATATTAATCCACGGCGAAGAACTTCTTTCTCTAGAAAACGATCTAGTGAATTGCGAACTTCGAGCTCTACCATTCCAGTGGGTACTAACGTGCGAACTGCCGCTTCAAAAGTAAGAAATCCTTCTGAGCCAACAACAATTCCGTCGTTGAGTGGGTATCGCTTGTCGCTACGAACCCCGTTGTTTGTTTGAAATTCAATAAAAAACGACCGAAATGTTAAGAGATCATCCGCCAAGTTTTCTCTTCCGCGCCAAAGTCGAGCGGCAGCTGCAGCTCTCTGCCCAGCATCCGATATCGAGACAGTCCAACCCTTTACTGCGGCTTGATGGGTGACCCATTCCAATAATCCAAGTGTACGGAGTCGCGGGCGAGCCAAGGATTGTCGGAGAGTCGCTGCGCTTGATACAAAACCAAATGACCAACTCATTATTGCAATTCCGTTTTTGCCACTTCTTACTCTTTCGCTCCAGACAGAATCATGTATCTCCAAAAGATCTCCCCGAAGTCCATAACCACGAGGCATTTGACACCCATGGACGTCAAAATCGACAATCCATTCTCGAGAAGAATCCTCTAACACCTCGTGAGTGTCAGGCACGAGAGGCGGGATCTGATTAACAAATTCAATCGATTTATCCTGGTTTTCGATCGCAGGCAAAACTAAATCGCGATCATAATCTTTACGCAGGGCTAAAAAGCCTTCGCCCAACTTTCGATAATCAATATCCTTCAAATCAACGGCAGTTAACCAACTCCCATCATTTTGCGGATCCCACACTATGTCACGAATGGCTTTCAGGGTGTCGAGAAGTTCTGGGGTATCACCGGTCACAGATAGGACTCTTACTCTTGCCGCAGTTGTGTGCTGGTAATGAAAGAGTTCACTAAGGACCCTTGCAACAATGGGGTGAAATTCTGATTGCGGCGAAAGCCAACTTTCGGGAAGCCAGAGCGCCGTTCCTGACAAGCGGTCGAGAGTGTGTGCAAGGGCGAAGTCATCAAATCCATCGCCAACAACAACGAAATACTGCGGCATTCCTTGTCGTCTTATCACCGGAACCAAACAAGGAAGACTTTGTTCCCATCGACCTTGGTTTGCCCAAGAAAACGAAGAACTCCGATATCCCGAGTTACCTAGACCTAAAAGTTCTAGAGCAACAGAAGAAAGTTGATCAATCCCGGGATCAGCTTCATCTGGTGGCAGAGCGAATCCTTTGGTGTTTCCCGACCTACTCGCACGCAATACTGCTATATCTCGAGTTCGTACATTTCTCGCACTTAAATCAAGGTTTTCGAATGTGCGAGAATCCGTTGGACTACCTCTCGTAACTTCAATTTTCGTGGAAGATCGCTCTAACCGACGAGATACTCTGTGCCCTGCGGCCTCATCTGATTCAAATGAACGAAACGGCGTGCATGCTTTAGCGACTTGCTCGCTGGCTCTTTCATCCAACAAAGAAAGTGGACTGTGAACTTCCGGAAAAAGCCCACGAACTTCACTCGTAGTCATTCTCGTTCCATTTTCATTATTCGTCGGATAATGATCTGGATTCAATTCCATTAAATCTGCACGAAGAGCGTCAATGGTCACGACATGATCTGGGTCGTATGCAGAAACCATTCGGAGTAAATGAGGTTCGACAATTCCACCTTTATGGGGCACGAGAATAAATCCCGCGCCACCCCAAATTCTCGAAACTCGTTCAAGAACTGTGCAGGCGTAGTACTGCCAAGCGTCAAATTTGGGAACGACGATCGCAATTCGCGGCGCTCGGAGATTAATCGAGACTGGGACATGAATGAAATCCTTCAACTTTTTTCTCCATTAGATGTGCGCCCCTTCACTGCCATCCAAGTAACTAATCGAACTTGATTTTCGTTTACATAAGGAAGCACCTGTGCAGGCTCCGGTTTTTGAAGGCCTGCCCCCTCAATCTCTTCCTTAACAGCCAAGATTCGTTCTTGATCAGTACCTTGCAAAGAAAGTGCCGCACGTACTGCCCGCTTAACTTTTTCTGGCGGAACTGCATTGAGTTTCCCGTATAGCGCCATTTGCGCATCCGTGCCTAAGAATTGCCCCGATGCCAACACCAAAGTAGATGCCTCTCTAAAAGCCTTTGGCGAATCTGGCTTCAAATTAATGGGATCAGTCAGGAGCATCCATGCCGCGTGCGCATTATCTCTGGCTACCTCCCATGCATCAAAAGCTCTGTCATAAACTTGCGGGGTCATCCACCGTTCGGTTGTCGAGGCAATAGGATCTGCCGCAACCAATGATGCAAGCATGTCATCGTTCACTTCAACAATTCCATCGGTGATTATCGGACTCCACACTTCATCCACTGGAACAAATCTGAACCAGGGTTTTGGGTGATCACCAATCTTTATGCAAAATACGTATCCATTAGTTCTGATCCTTGGGTTTTCAAACCCACTTCCTGAACCATAGGCAAGTTGATCTACATCATGTTTGACGTAAGGATCTTTGAGTTCAGCTGATAGTCGACGTCGATACTCCTCACCAGAAAGAGCAGCGCTGCTGCCCCTTGACTCAAGCAAGTCAGGATTTTCTTGATAGAGTTGTTCAATTTGCTCTCGAGTGTCGGCAAAAATTACCTGTTTTGTTGCTGCCCTGCCCGGCAAGACAACCCCGGATCCAACAGCAGCTTCTGCTTGTGCAAGTTTCCTTTCAAGAGTCTCCTCAAGGTGAAGGAGTCGATCGAGGTGGTTCGTCGGAAAGAAAAGTCCCATCTGTACAGTGCTGTGCTTGCTGCCGATGCGGTCGATGCGACCGTGGCGTTGCACGATGCGCATAGGGTTCCATGGAAGGTCGTAGTTAATAATGCGCCCTGCTTGCTGCAGGTTCACTCCCTCAGATAAAACATCGGTCGTCAATAAGATGTCGTAGAGATCCTCATGCGAAGGGGTGCCATCCAATTTGAAGGATCCTGCCGTTTCTGGGGCGAATTCAGCGACAATTCGAGCACGCGTTGCTTGATAGACGCCACCGGATTCGCCAGCTCTTTTAGTACTAACTGTCGTTCCCATGATGGGTTCAGCCAAGCGAGCTCGATAATCAGAGATCGGTTCTTTGCTAGTACCTGCAAGGGCATTTGAAATTCTGGCATGAAGATCAAAGATGGTGTCAGCAAAGGATGAAAAAATAATAACTTTGCGGCGGTCCCCACTACTTACGCCTCGTGGGTCAGCACGTCGTGCTTGGGCGGCTATTTCATTTAATTCTGCAACCAGTCTCTCTGCTTTTTTGTCACCATCGCGCGTTGCCTTCCCTGCAAGTTTTTGGAGATCTCGAAGCAAAACGAGATCTGATTCAACATCTTCCAAGAGCGCTTCTGCTTCGTATAATTCGGTGCTATCAACTTGCTGCATTAATTCGTCATCAAGATTTCCAAGAAATTCTTCCAAATCTGGTGACTCCGATGAGATCCATTCCCGAAGAGCTTCCCCTCTCAGCACCTTTCCTCTGACCAATAATTCGATAAACGCCTCATGCGCTTCAATGAGTTTCATCAAAGTTCTGTTGAGCGCGTGAGGGCTGCTCTCTAGTCGCTTGAGTAAAGCAGAGCGGAGCAGGCCAGCATTCGAGCGTTGGAAACCTTCTATATCTCCGCTCTTCAAGTATGCACTCGGTGTATAGCGAGCAAGGATCAACCGCATCGGATCTCTTTTTCTCTCCATATATCGAGCCACAAGAGGGGTGTCATCTGGCAGGTCCAGGGCGTAAACGACTCGATTGATTAATTCGTTCCCGTCATCATCGAGTTCATAATCAATGCGCTCGACCTGGGGCGTAGGAAATTCAACAATCATATTTTCGCCATTAGGACCAATAATCTCTTGACCCGGATAGTTTTCTTTCACAAACTTACGAGTACGTCGAACGGCGACTTGATCCATCAAGGTGAATAAGTGTTCGGGTGTCAAACGTTCAGGATCAAGATCCTGCGCATGTTTAATATATTTCTTGATACTTGGGATGTTCTGCGCTACAAATTTTGCATCGTCTCGTACGAAATAGCGAATCAACGTTTCCAAATCAAAAAGACTGTTGTTCACGGGAGTGGCAGTTAGGAGAATAACTTTCTTAGGGGTGCTCCCCACAAGAATTGCACGATCTATGGCTTCACTTCGCTGTGCAGAAGCGTTGCGCAAATTATGTGCCTCATCAATGACAACTAGCGCGTAATCGTCCATCTCGGTACGAAACTGCTCGTGCTCCTCATGCTCCGGATCCATTCGATTTCGGATCTCCTCGTAAGAAAAGGCTTTTACTCTCCGACTAAAATCCATCTTTTCAAGAAATGGCTCCCACATGCCCGTCTTTAGAGATGCTGGGCAGACAATCAAAACTCGCTGGCGATTCTCTCTTGTAGCACGAGCAATCAATTCACCAGCAAGGTATGTCTTTCCCAGACCAACTTCATCTGCGACCAGGACTCCACCAAGCGTGTCAAGAAGGCGAACCGCACGAGCAACTCCATCGCTTTGGAATTGAGTCAAGGCAAGTTGAGTACCCCGTGGCATCTCATCATCTAAGTCATTGCCATAGAGTTCCTTGAGCATGCGAATAAAAATGATCCAGGGCGAATGCTCTCTCCATTGCTCTGCATAGATCGCGGCAAGATCAAAAGTTTCACTCTGACTCCAATAATGTTCAAACCATTCACGGACCAGATTTCCGTGCGCCTGATCCCCCGCGCCATAACCAAGATTCAATTCAGCATTGAGCATTAAGCCGGCGTAGGTCAGGTTGCTTGACCCTGCAAGGACCGCCGGAAGGGTTGGATCATCAGAGATAAATGCCTTGCCATGTAGGAATCCATCGGTGTAGCGCTGAACCATGACACGAGGATTGCCATGCTCATCCACTTGGCTCAACCACTCAACAAGTCGTTTTGCTTGAGCTGTCGCATGGCGATTAAATCCCAAGGCATCCCGCTCAGCCAGTAACCAATCCGTATGTCGTTTCAGAGCGGTTTTCAGTCTGTGATCTCGGTCAGCATTTGAGTCAGTGATAGCACGAACAGTCTCTTGCTCGGGTTCGGCACCGAGTAACAAGCGCACATGGGGCGCATATTCCAATTCGTCAGCAAGTAAAGCAAAGCCGGACGGGTTCAGGTAGGCAGTTGCGATTGCAATATCTGGCGTATTACGGAATTTCTTCCGGAGAACTCTGAAGAGTTTGTTCAATTCACCAGCAACGGTCTCACCCCGATCAGTGCGATTGCTGGCAAACATTGGAAGCGACTCATTATTGGTCATTTCTTCACCGCCCAAGAATCAAAGTACGCAAGAGTGGCGTCCAATCGTGATTGATAATCCCACCCACGGTGAAATGTTTTAAATATATGGATGAGCTGGTCTCGATCCAATTGATAAAGAAGCGCCACGATCGCATCAAGTTCAGCGATCAGATCACTCTTCTCGGATTCACTCTTAACGCTGCCAACTTCAACCCCGACCGCATCAGCCCATGCAGCAAAACGTTCGTCCGGCGTAGCTAATCTTCCGGCGATTTCCACAACTCGTTTGCGTAATAAATCAGAAGTCAGGGGTCGCGGCACGGGCGCCGGATTAAGAAGTTCGAACGTCAGATGCAGTTCGACCCAACGCCGAGTGTACCAATCGAAGGGAACACTAGACATCACGCCCAGTAGAAAGGCCTCCGTCTTCTCATCACCTGCCCGACGTACAAGAAATGGTGCGTTATGAACCATCACCGAACCAGGTGGTAGAAGGCAAACTATGGAAGTCCGTGTGTCATTTGACCGAGCTATGTCGCGAAAGGCCAAGCGTGCGTGATCCATTGGAAGGTCATTTACCGATTTAGCTGTCATACTTTTATACGCGGAACGAGTGTTGTTACTAGCGCTTTGAAATTTTTTAAATAGATGTCTCCTCAGTGAAAGCTCCTCTGCGTACGCATACGGCTTACCGAAATTTGGATCCCACAGATTAAATGAGGCGCCAGCAAGTACTGGCACTCGTCCCTTTGCTTCATCCACATCAAAAGCAAAGAGAGATTTATCCGCAGTCACATTTAAATCACCCTGCAAAGGGCGAAATTCCCACTCAGAATCAGCCTGATCAAATCGTGGTGACGATTTCATTTTTTTGAATACCTCAGCGGATTTGCTACTTGATATTAGAGGAAACGCCATCGTCCCTGACCACGACTTGAACTCTTCCGCAGATGCAACAACTGAATCGCCCCGTCCAACCAGCATCTCTTTGGCAGATGCGAATGGCCCTGAAAATTGAACAGTATGGTCTTTAGATTTCCCAAAAACTGTCAAGCCAATCGTATAACTATTATGGACGCCGTCGAAGATCCACCCACCCGAATTTGTTAAGAAACAAACATCAGCAAACTTGCCTTTAGTAAGAACTTCTGCTCTCCACACCTTTAATGATGATCCGGACAGCGCGCCCCGTGGCAGTACAAGAGCGGCACAACCTTTTTCGTTGAGTAACTGCCAATTCCTCCATGCGAAGGCCTGAAAAAGATCAATATGCGCCGCCCCTAAACCCGGAAATGGCCCCTTTCCAATCACCTCTCTCATGCGGTCATTTGCTAACACATCGTTTTCATATTCCATACGCAAATCAGGGCGCGACGCTCTGAATCGTTCAAGCGTGTCATCCCTTTGCTTTTGAGGCATCCCACGCAAGCCGGGAATTCGTAGCCCCCACCATTGGTGTTCTTCTACGTGCACCTTTTCCCAGGGTGGATTGCCTAAGAGCACGTCAAAACCAGAATTATCTCTTAAAAAAACTTCAGGAAACAAGAATGGCATATGTGCAGGATTGAGACTTTTGATCAATTCCATAACCGCACTGGTTGCAGCTACTTCGAGAAGTTTTGAATGGTCAAAAATATTTCGTGCGTCAAACATTCCTATGCGCGCAGCTACTGCAGCGTTAAAAATTTCACAACTTGGCTGGGCTGCGATCCGTGCTTGTTTAGCGAGCAAGGCTGATGCTTTGACCTCAGATTTCTTAGCTTCATCGGAGTTCGCAACGTCAAGTAAAAGTAACTTTGCTTTTTCTAGATTTTCATAAATTACTGCTTCATAGAATGAGACAGGCGTACCACGGCCCTTCTCCAGCGGCTCATCGGAGGTGTCCGGCGAGAGGGTTTTCATTGCCTCTTCAATTGTGCCAATACCCGTCAAACTATCTGCACATACCAACCCATGATCAAGATTCGACATAGGCAATCCTGGTACAAAGGTGTGAATCCAAAGAGCTAAACGGGCAAGCTCGACAGCTAGCGGATTAATGTCCAGCCCATAAATGCAATGCCGAGCAATTTGTCGGCGCAATAGCGCAGCTGGTTCAATTTCCCCAATCGCAGTTTCATCTTTACCGAGTGCTTCCTTTGCTGTTTGAGCAAGGCGGCGTAACTGAGCAGTGACTCCGGGAACCTGCGTTTCTTTTTCGTCAAGAAAGATACGCATTTTTGATTCGATGCGATCCACTGCAGCCACAAGAAAGTGTCCAGATCCCATAGCAAGATCTGCTACACGGAAATCGAAGAAATCCCTCGCTGCAGCTGCTTCATTTCCTGCTTCAAGATGCTTCTTGATTCGTTCAAGGTGGGCGTCGAGCGCTGGATCGAGAGTGCGGTCAATGAGGTGATCAACGACGATGCTGGGGGTGAAGTAAGAACCGGTTGCCTTTCTTTCACCGGATGCAGAGTGGAAGTAAACATCACCAGTTGAGGCAAGTACAACATCTGTATCATTTGCCGGTATCCAAGCGCCTTTGGAATCCACGGTGAGATTTTGTGTGGCCACCGAAAGGCTTGACTCCAAGAGACCTTCATAAATTGTGCCGAATTCGCGAACACTCAAAGATCTAAAATCTACTGGGCCGCGAACTCCATCTTCGGTGGCATCAATTAACAAGTGTTGCAAAACTGGCCCAAGTACCCTGTCGTGCAAGCCAAGACGCGCAATAAGAGCGCCTTCCGGGTGAAGTTCTGGATCTACACCAAAGAGGCCACCATTATATGCGGGCACGTCCCAGGTTTTGTTACCTTCGTCGATGGCATTCCACACTTGAATGAGGTTAAACCAGAGCGATTCAGCATCACCGAAATCTTCAACGGGCGTATCAAGATGTCGGCGCGCAATTGATTTTAGGCTGTTGGCGTCAAATGATTCATTGCGACCAGATGGCAGCAGACCACGGTCTTCGGCGTATGCCTGAAAGAGCAACCTAAAAAGAATTCTAAGTGTCAATCGATAGGCAAGTGCCAGTCCATCGCTATTGAGTTCGGTGCCTTGTTCACGCAAGTGTTCCGCCACGGATTTGGCAAGTTGCGGAACTACATGTTCATAGATGCGCTCGCGTAAACGTAAGCTCAGTTGCGATGCGAAATTGTGACTGCCCTCAAGAAGTTCTTTCGCTGTTCCGTTCTCATCAAGAGCTTCGGCTGAAAAGATGAGTGCGAGAAGACCCGCTCGCTCTGTGTCAATTGCTGCGAGGTCGATTTCGAAGTAAGTCTCAACCTGACCTTTTTGTCCAACACCCACGCCATCTCGCGCAGGATAAAGTCGGATTTGGTCTTTACGAAGAACGATAAGCCAGGGAACGCCTTGTCGCACTGCCACGTTCAATCCCCAGGCGACAGGTGAAAGCAACGAATGTCTTTGACTAGCGCCATCAAATTGCTCGGATTCATCAAGCAGGACTGCAACTGCACGAGGGACCGGTGTTCCGCTAGTGAGAATAAGTGCACTACCAGCAGTTTTTTCAGTTTTGTATCCCATTGCTTTGATGAGGTGCTCGTCTCGAAGCGCTAACCATGCTTTCGCGCGTTCGCATTCGGCTTTCCAATCGGTGCGCTTAGGAACATTTTCGCGAATGTGATAACTGGCAAATAGACCATTGTTAATGAAGCCAGGAAGCGATGTTGTGTCAAGTGATCGGCGAAATTGTCCAAGGCGCGTATAAGCAGCAAGCGCATTGGGTTCATTGAGCGCCGATTGCAACTGCCGTAACCCTTGGTCAAGCGGCAAACCTTCAACTACTTCAGTTCTTTCATCCGGTCCGTAGAGCCAGATGTAGCCACCGAGGATGGCGCCGACAACCAGTTGAATGTTGGATTTTCCTTTGCGTGCGGCATGAAGTGTGCGCATGGTTTCGCGTGAAGGTGGAGTTGTAACTGTTGCAAGCGCAACTTGAATTGCTCCCACACCGAAATCGTCGCGACCGATAAACACGGTGTTTGGGGTGCAACCAGTTGGAGGTTTGGGGATTGCCCAGGTGATGCTCTGGGCGGCGGTAAGGCTCATAATCCCCGTTGTCATATGGTTAACGTACTTTCTACTTTCATATCGTTTGTGCCAATTAACTGGATAGCATCCATGATGCGGCCGCTCAGACAAGCCTTTGCAATTGCCGGTTTGACACTTCCAAGGCTCTTATTCCGTGCTCTCACAATCCAAACTCCGTCCGCTAATTTCGCCCAATAGCCCATCCGTGTAGCAGCCAGCCATCAACTGATGCCAGTCACGGGTTGCTGTACGAGATTAGTGCCGCGCACGGACATTTTCAGTCATTTAGACGCAATATCGTTCAATTCCTGAATCAACACATGCCCCTTCCCCATTGCTATGGTATGTGATTAGAACGCTTGCTTGATTTGGCCCCACTTGGGAGGGCCTCTTCCCGCGAATTTACGCACTTTAGTCATGAATCCTTCACTACAACAATTGATCGTTACGGTCACCTTGCTCGTTCAGACTTTGACTCATTAGCCCTCGCAACCTCTACATATTTGCCGTCCATCACGGCTCCGCTGGCGCTTCCCATCGAAGGCTCGTTTGAACACACAAATTGACCAGTTTTCCCTTTCATCCTCAGGCACGGGCACTTATAGTTGCAAGATTCCATCGAGTACCGCCAAATAGAATGGACAAGCCGGTTGACTCCTCGCGTTATCGAGATCCCAGACTTTCCCGAACATGGCACTCCAGCGGCAAAGCGATTCTTCGGTGAGCACATGCGAGACCTCTTCGTGATGGGCGGAGGGCGTTCAGGGCTTCGACTGCAAGAGCTTGTGCACCCGTCAGAATTCGGCGATGCGACTGGTTTTGACCAGCTGCTACCGGAAACGCAAGCCGTCTTGAAGCAACTTGCCGAATTACGAGAACAGGATCTGACTAGCAGAATTACAGCCGAAGCGTGGTACGGAATTTCGATTTCTCGCCACGTCGACAACTATCTCGCCTACCTAAGCGAGTTAATAGTTTTAATCCTTAGAAAAGCTCCGCTGAGTCTTCCACCGTCAAAAGTATTTGCAAAAAGATTAACCCTGCGCGAGGCTACTAAATACAGCTCCGCATCAGAGCTACTTGAGGAATTGGTCGAACATGAGATTAATCAATTAAGTCAGGCGAAACTTAAGGACCTGAAAACACTGTTGAAAGAAATAGGTCTCGATCAAACCGAATCTGAGGCGGAGCAAAAACTTCTTACAAGAACATTCCTAGATAGAAATCTGTTCGTACACCGCAGAGGGATAATCGACACTCGCTACATCAAGCAATTAAATGACGAAGGAATCGATACTAGAAATCTGGCCGTAGGTAGACATCTGATTAATGACGGGTATACCCCTGCCCCCACGTTTGTATCGATCTTGAAATCTGTCATTTTCATGGATCGCAAGGCATGCGACAAATTCGAACTCGAGGAAGTCTCTATTGACGCCTTTGCCGACCCTGCTACTACCAGCGTTCACTAAAATGTTTCCACTGGGTAGTTAGTTTTCACGACGAGTGCACCATATACTTAAAAAAGAAAAGAACGTTAAGATGTATGTGCGCGTTTCTCAGCATCGGTGACTTCATCACGATCAAGTTCTGCGCACTTAGCAAACCACTCGCGAGTTTCTTCTCTACGATCTGCTGCATCTAGAGCATCGGCATACGCAGAATAGTGTAGCGCTGATCGCACACTAAACAATTGCTTCTATTCATATATTGCGAGGCACTTAAGCCAAACTCTCAGCAACCACTGGCAGCGAAAAACTCTCCAATTGTTCCTTCACCTCCGCAAGCCGTTCGAGTGAAGTCGCAAGCGCGAGTAACTTCTTTGCCCGACTCGCTCCAACGTAAAATACTCGACGTCCTTCTGATCCTTCACCTGCGATCCAAGATGACATGGTGTCGACTTCAGGGATTTTTAGGAGGACCGCGTCAAACTCTCGACCCTTGCTAGCATGAATTGTCGACCACTCCACATTGCTAAATTGGTCTCGCGGTTCACTCGAATTTAACCAATGGCTCCAAACCTCTGAACTTGGTTTAGCAAACTTGTTGCTGAGTCTGCCTTCGATTGGCACTGGCAGATTAGTGAGGACTCTGGCCAGAATTGCTCGGACCGATTCTCCGGTTGAGCCTTCATCCTCCCAATCTGTTGCGCTTGTCAGGATTTCCCCGACAATCAATCGGACCCATAGCCGATCTTTCCCGAGCAATTCCAATTTCTGCGCAGAATTAAGTCTTGTTTGTTCTGATGTCCATTGGAATATTCCCATTAAGAGCCTTTCAACATCTAGCAATGCCCCAAGTCGAGTAAATGAACTGCCGCCACTTCTCAAAATCGAAAGATTCATCAACAATCGAGCCGTGCAAGCATTCGATTCGGGAGGATTCTTCCCGCCTGCGGCAAGAATCCGAGCATCCTTTCGTCGATAAGCCAAAGCTGCACGTTGGTTGAATGGGATATTCCAATCGTCCGACAAAGAAATAAATCTTGTACGCACCCTGTCCGCAGACCCACCGAGCAAATAGATCGAAGGACACACACCAGATAATTCAGATTGTGCGGATGTCATAGTCGATATGGGCAAATGTCGCAAATGTTGGACTAACTCGCATATTACAGGTGAGGACCTATGATTCACGGAAAAAGAAACAATGTCTTGTTCAGGAATTGTGTTGCGATAGTCGACGTACAACTGAGGTTCTGCTTGCCTAAATCCAAAAATTGATTGATCGGGATCGGCAACGACAGTTACTTTAATTCCTGCCTGTTCGAGAATTCCGAGAAATTCATGCTCGAGAGCCGCGCAATCCTGAAATTCATCAACAATGATGTTCGAGAACCGATTAGTCAATCTCGCGATAATTCCTGGTCCTTTGTCCCCTCTTAGTATCTCGAGCGCTGCCCACCTGGCTGAGTCGCTGTCGTAGACTCCTCGATTGTTGTGATCGCGAATCGTGTTAGCGCCTAATTCAATAAATCTACGGCGCGAAACCTCATCCCTCAGGGATTCGAATGCTTGCTTTTCTTTTCTATCCAAACTGTCAATCAAGAAACTTATTTCACCGCTACTCTTGTGACAAAAGTTTGTCAAAGAAATTCGCTTCCAAGTTTCTCGGGTGGGGGGAAGACTACCTAAATTCCCGGGCAAGTCTTTCCAAGATTGCAAGTAGGTCGGAAACTTTCCCAGAGTTTGTGCGACATGAGGCGTAACTACATACCGATGAAGAAACGTATCGAAAGTTCCGACAAAATGAGGCGCTCGCAATAGATCTGGACGATCAAGACATCTACTCATAACTTCGTCGATGGCGGTATTGGTAAAGGAAAGAAGCGCAGCGGCGCCGACCGATCCATCAACTCTCTGTTTGAACCGCTCGACAATTGATCGCGTTTTCCCAGCCCCTGGGCATGCTTCGACTAATCGAACGTTTGCGCCTAAAGCAAGTTTTTGTTCAATAGAAAGTTCCTGGTCACCCGTCATTTTCCTCGCCTTCGACCGGCATGGTGACCTCTGTCGGCATCGCTTCGTTAGTCGAGAGAAGCACCCCTTCGATTGCTTCTCTCAAGTAAGAAGGCACTACAAATAATTCGTCCGAGCTTGACTCAAGCGCATGGGCTACGACCTGGGCAAAATCCCCTTTGCTGACGTCAAGGCTGTTGTTCTTCATCGCTTGCGAGAAACATTCCGCACGTCGATCGACGATTCCACCCGTATCGGAAATTACTTGCTCCCATTTTTCACCAGATCTAGGATGGATTTCGTTCCACGCTGCTCGAAGCAGGACATCGTTTTCTTGCGGCCCGAAGAAATCCGCTTCAAGCGTATATTCCCCAACGCAAACCTTGAGTATGCCTGCGCTCACGGCCATAGGAAAAGCATTTTCGTAATTTGCTTTACGCTCGAGTCCAGGAGTGGAATTGTTCGCCTTGTCACCGTCGGTTACAACAACAACCCTCTCCACGATAGGAAACACGCCCCCAAGTAGGAGTTTCAAATAAGGGTTGAAATCTACCCCGTCAATTGCAATTATCGACGTGCTTTCGATTTGTCGCATCGCCGCCACATTGTCCTTGAGTACAACATGCTTAGCGAGGGCCGGAAGAATTATCGAGTCGGCGATTCCTTCAACTAAGATTACTTGTCGCGCAAAAACCAAAGATGCTCGCGTCACGCTTAAGTAGCGATCGATTTTCCTTTGCTCTCTTTTATCTAGTCCGGTGGAACTCAAAGGTCGAGATCTAGTTGTCCAGGTGTTATCCACTTCGCTTGGTTGCCGTGAAAGCACGACAATATTTTGGGTTGACACCGAACTCGCAAGATTGGGTGAGTGTGTTGATACAACGACTTGAATGCGCCCCGCTGGTTTGAGAGGAGCTCGAGTTCTCTGTTGACTTTCTACCGACCTGTCCAGCAGGTACGCCAGAAGCAGAGACTGCAATTGTGGGTGAAGATGAGCTTCCGGCTCCTCCACAAGCAAAACCGTCAGATCATAGTCTTGAGCCTTTTCTAGTTGAAGAACGATCATCGCGATGTAAAGTAAATTTGCATGACCAAGACCTGCCGCACTCAGATCGGTGGCTTCAAGGCCGCTTTCCGACAAAGTAACCCTCAGAAGTGCCGCCAACTTTCTTAGTTCCTGGGATTTTCCACCAATGTGCACTTCGCTGCCACGCGTTGGGTGCGTTAGTTTCTGAAGTTCGAGTTGTACGGCTTTCTGTACATCCTGGGGCAAAGTGAGGTCTGCCACTCTTTTCACAAGATCGTTGGCATCAGCCTCAAATTCCGCGGTACTCCCATTGGAAAGTATTCGAAGAATTTCTGCTAACCGAGACCCGTCATTTGATCCCAATTCTCGGACAGCGTCTCGAAGTGGCGGCAAATACACATGCGCGATTCTTTCGTGATTCTCCGGTTCTGAGTCTGGGAGATCATTTTCGCCTACCGAGATGCGTGGACGAGTTTGGCGAACTGATTTGAGATCCGAGTTGAAACTTACGCTGTATATCAGGTTGTCATGATTGTCGACGAGTTCCGCTAAGAAAATTGCCTTCTCATTTTCCGTTAAATTAACGTACGTCTGCGTTACTTTTACCGTGGAGTCGATGGACTTTCCATACGTCCGATCTCGGGTTCCCTCGAACCATAGGGATGGTCGCTCAAGTGCCGAGTAGGTTGCGAGTCGAATTGCGTCGATAACATTTGACTTACCAGAACCATTTTCGCCAACCAAGACTGTCAAGTCACCAGTGAATTCAATTTCTGTTTCAGCACAGGATCTGAAATTGATGAGTTTGAGCTTGGCTAAATGCATAATGAAATCCTTACTCTTAGGTGTGAAGTATGTCACAGAGACTTAAGAAATCGGATGACAACAGTAGATTTCCTTCGCAGGAATCTTGCAACCTAAACGCATCGAACAAATGGCATTTACGCAACAACTTTGCCATCCGATTTCCTCATAGCCATTTATGCCATGGACTCCAGAGTGGGACCAAGCTAATGCAAAGCAAATTAATGATCGCTGGCACATACTTTCTAACACGCCAAGTACTTTGTTCTACATTCCCGATTGCTATCTCTAGTCGCTTGTTTGTTCAGATTTATTCGACCAATTCAAAAGTTTTAAGAAATCCTGAACTTGTGGCAAAGACTGATTAAGCCAGTCAAATTTGCATTCGTGTACTGGCATCAGTTGATTCTTCACGATCCAACTGAGCACACTTTCCAAACCACTCCTTCGCCTCAGACTTTCGTCCAGCGGCATCAAGCGCGTCGGCGTAGGCGTAACGCAAGCGAACTGACCATTCAGCACTTTCAGTTTTCAATTCCTTGCACGTCAAAGTGATAACAGCGGCATCCAACTGACCCATGTCGCGTCGAGCACCGGAGGCCACGATTCGCATCTCAATCTCTTCTGCCTTCTCCAGTTTAGATACTTCAGGTGAGCCAGCCATGTCGAGCGCCTTCTGCGGGCGACCTAAGCCTCTCTCGCAATCCGCCATCACGGGCCACGTCGAAACATCTCCAGAAATTCTATGAGCCGCTCTTAGTTCACGAAGGGCTATTTCGTATTTGCCCGCGCGATACGCGGCGTATCCTGCTGACTCGCGAGCTACTGCAAGACGACCTGCATGATGCGCGGCAGCCATTCCATGCAGGTAGGCGCGCTCTGGATCTGAATCAATAAATATTCCGACACAAACTAAATGTCGTGCAACAACTTTTGCATTATCCGCAGAAAGGGAAAGTAATTCTGCCCGAGCAGACTTCTCTAACTCCTCGCCCGTAACTTCATCGGGAATAAGAGGTTCAACAATTCGTGGACGAAAACGCGTTGGATCACTTGAACGACCCATAGGAGTTCGCGGGGAAACAGCACGACTGTTTCGATCTCCAGCAGTCTTAGAAATACCAGGACGCGTTGCACCAGCACGATCCGGTCTGCCGCCTCTTGGACTGTCCGAACGTGGACGATCTGATGTTGGTCGGTCCGAACGTGGACGATCTGATGTTGGTCGGTCCGAACGTGGACGATCTGAAGTTGGTCGGTCCGAACGTGGACGATCTGAAGTTGGTCGGTCCGAACGTGGACGATCTGAAGTTGGTCGGTCCGAACGTGGACGATCTGAAGAACTACTTTGTGGACGCGATGAGCTACTGCTTGATGACGGTCTACCACTTGAAGGACGACCAGAAGATGGCCTTCCACTTGAAGAAGTACCTGATGTTGAACGTGATGGCGGACGGCCACTTGACGAACGACCAGATGAAGGACGTGATGACCCTCCCTTAGCTGGCGGGCGTTGTGAATCCATGTCCTTGCTCCATTCCGAGTGAAGATCCTAATTTCAACTATAGATAGAAAATAGAGAAGGGGCACTTAGTTAAAAGTGCCCCTTCTCTTAAAGGATGTTCGGCAACGTTCTACTCTCCCACAAGGTCACCCGTGCAGTACCATCGACGCTGTGAGGCTTAACTTCCGGGTTCGGAATGGAGCCGGGTGTTTCCCTCACGCTATGGTCGCCGAAACTCTATTGAGATATCAATCATTTGGTTCTCGACCGTATCTCGAGAACCACACAGTGGACGCGTAGCAGCTTTGTAGTTAAATCCTCGGCCTATTAGTACGGGTCAGCTACAAGTCTTGCGACTCTTCCACTTCCCGCCTATCAACCCAGTCGTCTAGCTGGGGGCCTTACCCGGTAAACCGGTGGGAAACCTAATCTTGAAGCGAGCTTCCCGCTTAGATGCTTTCAGCGGTTATCCCTTCCGAACGTAGCTAATCGGCGGTGCTATTGGCATAACAACCGACACACCAGAGGTTCGTCCGTCCCGGTCCTCTCGTACTAGGGACAGCCCTTCTCAAGTTTCCTGCGCGCACAGAAGATAGGGACCGAACTGTCTCACGACGTTCTGAACCCAGCTCGCGTGCCTCTTTAATGGGCGAACAGCCCAACCCTTGGGACCTACTCCAGCCCCAGGATGAGACGAGCCGACATCGAGGTGCCAAACCTTGCCGTCGATATGGACTCTTGGGCAAGATCAGCCTGTTATCCCCGGGGTACCTTTTATCCGTTGAGCGACGGCGCTTCCACAAGCCACCGCCGGATCACTAGTTCCTGCTTTCGCACCTGCTCGACATGTCTGTCTCACAGTTAAGCTCCCTTGTGCACTTACACTCGACACCTGATTACCAACCAGGCTGAGGGAACCTTTGAGCGCCTCCGTTACTTTTTAGGAGGCGACCGCCCCAGTCAAACTACCCACCAGACACTGTCCCTGATCCGGATTACGGACCGAGGTTAGAAGTTCAAAACGATCAGAGTGGTATTTCAACGATGACTCCACAAACACTGGCGTGCCCGCTTCACAGTCTCCCACCTATGCTACACAAACCGTTCCGAACACCAATATCAAGATATAGTAAAGGTCCCGGGGTCTTTCCGTCTTTCTGCGCGTAACGAGCATCTTTACTCGTAATGCAATTTCGCCGAGTTCACGGATGAGACAGCGCTCAAGTCGTTACGCCATTCGTGCAGGTCGGAACTTACCCGACAAGGAATTTCGCTACCTTAGGATGGTTATAGTTACCACCGCCGTTTACTGGGGCTTAAGTTCTCAGCTTCGCCTTGCGGCTAACCAGTCCCCTTAACCTTCCAGCACCGGGCAGGCGTCAGTCCGTATACATCGTTTTGCAACTTCGCACGGACCTGTGTTTTTGGTAAACAGTCGCTTGAGCCTGGTCTCTGCGGCCTTCTAACGCTTCGGAAGTAAATTCCTACACGTCAAAGGGCCCCCCTTCTCCCGAAGTTACGGGGGCATTTTGCCGAGTTCCTTATCCATGATTCTCTCGATCGCCTTGGTATTCTCTACCTGACCACCTGTGTCGGTTTCGGGTACGGGCCGCTATAAATCTCGCTAGATGCTTTTCTCGACAGCATAGGATCATCCACTTCGCCATACGGCTCGGCATCAGCTCTCAGGATATGTGAGACGCGGATTTGCCTACGTCTCTCCCTACGACCTTACCCCGGGACAACCATCGCCCGGGTTGGACTGCCTTCCTGTGTCACACCATTGCTTAACTACTACCACACCACTCCGCGCGCTCCATTCACTCGACAAAAGCCGAGCTCACTTCAGGCGCAAAAGCTTTAGTGGATTCGTTATGGGCGATTTAAAGCGGGTACCGGAATATCAACCGGTTGTCCATCGACTACGCCTGACGGCCTCGCCTTAGGTCCCGACTTACCCTGGGCGGATTAGCCTGGCCCAGGAACCCTTGGTCTTTCGGCGGTTGGGTTTCTCACCCAACTCTCGCTACTCATGTCTACATTCTCACTCGTGTGACTTCCACGGCTGGATTCCTCCGCCGCTTCACCAGTCACACGACGCTCCCCTACCCATCCACACTCCTGGACCTTACGGCCGGGATAGTGTGTGAATGATAGAACGTCGGTGGCGTGCTTGAGCCCCGTTACATTGTCGGCGCGAAATCACTTGACCAGTGAGCTATTACGCACTCTTTTAAGGGTGGCTGCTTCTAAGCCAACCTCCTGGTTGTCTATGCGACTTCACATCCTTTTCCACTTAGCACGCGCTTTGGGACCTTAGTTGCTATTCTGGGTTGTTTCCCTCTCGACGACGAAGCTTATCCCCCGCCGTCTCACTGCTGCGCTCTCACTTACCGGCATTCGGAGTTTGGCTGATGTTGGTAAGCTTGTAGGCCCCCTCGACCATCCAGTAGCTCTACCTCCGGCAAGAAACACGCAACGCTGCACCTAAATGCATTTCGGGGAGAACCAGCTATCACGAAGTTTGATTGGCCTTTCACCCCTACACACAGCTCATCCCCTAATTTTTCAACATTAGTGGGTTCGGTCCTCCACGCGGTCTTACCCGCGCTTCAACCTGGCCATGCGTAGATCACCTCGCTTCGGGTCTAGATCATGCGACTCATTCGCCCTATTCAGACTCGCTTTCGCTACGGCTTCCCCTCGACGGGTTAACCTCGCCACATGACACTAACTCGTAGACTCATTCTTCAAAAGGCACGCAGTCACAACTTACGTCGCTCCTACGGCTTGTATGCACACGGTTTCAGAATCTATTTCACTCCCCTTTCGGGGTTCTTTTCACCTTTCCCTCACGGTACTAGTCCGCTATCGGTCACCAGAGAGTATTTAGGCTTAGCGGGTGGTCCCGCCAGATTCATACCGAATTCCTCGAGTTCGGTATTACTTGGGATACCAGTAATGAGTTAGCTGCGTTTCGATTACGGGGGTCTCACCCTCTATGCCGGACTTTCCCACGTCCTTCATCTACGCAACTAATTTTTGACTCATTGAACGAACGGCAGTCCATTCCAACTGGTCCCACGACCCCGATACTGCAACGCCTGCCGGCTTGACACAGTATTGGTTTAGCCTCTTCCGCTTTCGCTCGCCACTACTAACGGAATCACGGTTGTTTTCTCCTCCTGTGGGTACTGAGATGTTTCACTTCCCCACGTTCCCTTTACCCGCCCTATGTGTTCAGGCGGGAATAACCAGACATTACTCTGGCTGGGTTTCCCCATTCGGAAATCCTCGGATCACAGCTCGGTTGACAGCTCCCCGAGGCTTATCGCAGCCTCCTACGTCCTTCATCGGCTTCTGGTGCCAAGGCATCCGCCATGTGCACTTAATAATTTGACCACAAAGATGCTCGCGTCCACTGTGTAGTTCTCAAGCTACGGGCGGTACTCAGTATGCCGTGGCCACCTTTACCCTCAAAAAGGATCTGGTTTGACCTGCTTACTAAGTCCAGAAGGTGCGGCGCTAGCCGTCCCCTCAGGACCCAACAACGTGCCTAGTTAGTTTTCATAGAGAAGAGCCGGTTCCACTCCTAATAACCCACC
>Ga0255338_1001946_pt1 | contig 34417 bp, 24 predicted proteins | sample MeOH1_35cm_T4_19_FD_203715 | JGI IMG/M metagenome (GOLD analysis project Ga0255338, IMG submission 203715) | Sandy soil microbial communities from University of British Columbia, Vancouver, Canada - MeOH1_35cm_T4_195 | ecosystem: Engineered > Artificial ecosystem > Sand microcosm > Unclassified ...
CCTCGTCGCCGTCGTCAGCCAGCTCCAGCAGGGGGTTGTCCTCCAGCTCGCGCTCGATGGTCTGCGACAGTTCCTGCAGGTTCATCTGCCACAGCTTGAGCTTCAGCTGCATGGCGGGGGTGAGCGCGAGGGTCTGGCTCTGGGCCAGGCGCTGGGAGAGGAAGGGTCCGGCTGCCATCAGTCCAACCTGAACCGGTCGCCCAGGCAGACCCGGCGGATGTCCGGATCCTCTGCGATCTCACTGGGCAGGCCGTGTTTCATGATCATCCCGTCCGCCAAGATATAGGCCCGGTCGGCGATCTGCAAGGTCTCGCGGACGTTGTGGTCGGTGATCAGCACGCCGATGCCTCGCGCCTTGAGGTTGTCGATGAGCCCCTGGATCTCCAAGACGGACTTGGGATCCACGCCGGCGAAAGGTTCGTCCAGCAGCATGATGCGCGGCTCGGTCACGAGGGCCCGCGCCAGTTCGCAGCGCCGGCGCTCGCCGCCGGACAGGCTCATGCCCAGCGTGTCGCGCACCCTGCCCAGATGGAAGTCAGCCAGAAGCCGCTCACAGCGGTCCTTCTGCTCCGCTTTCGGAATTGGCTGCAATTCCGCCAATGCCATGAGATTCTCCCACACCGTCAAGCCCCGGAACACACTGGATTCCTGGGCCAGGTATCCGATGCCCAGCCGGGCCCGGCGGTGCATGGGCAGGGCGGTGACATCCTGGCCCAGCCAGCGGATGCTGCCCTGGTCCGGGGCTTCCACCCCCACCACCATGTAGAACGTGGTGGTCTTGCCCGCACCGTTGGGCCCCAGCAGTCCCACCACCTCGCCCATGCCCACGCAAAGGCTCACGTCCCGCACCACGGTGCGGTCGCCGTAGCGCTTCTGGAGGTTCACGGCCTCAAGGCAGGGGGTGGACGCTGTCATCGTTCTATCAGAACACACTGAGCCTATCGCGTCGAAGCGCCGCGCACCGGAGACGGCGCGCGGCGAAACGGCCGCTATCGTCTGGTTCGGCCTGGCGTGTACGGAGCCTTGGCAGCCTCCAGTGAATCCTCCAGGGCGGTGAGCCCGATCAAGGCGGCATCAAACCGCCCGTGGAAAGCCCTCAATCCCTCCTCGGCCCAGCCCAGGTTCTGGCGCTGGGTGGCGGTGGGCAGCTGGGTGGTGGCCCAGACGCTGCCGGTCACCTCGTGGATCCGCCCCAGGACGCCGGGCGCCGTGGGTTCCTGGCGGTTCGCGATGGTGGCGTCACCGCTGAGCAGGTTGCGCAGATCCTTCAGATCGCCATGCAGCGCCCGGGCCCGGGTCAACAGCGACGCTTCGGCGGTCGGCGTTTCGAGCAGGGCCTTCAGGATGTGGTCCACCCGGTTCTGGGCCTCGGTCAAGCGCTCGGAGGCTCCCATCGCGAGGCGCTGGGCCTCGCCCATGCGGGTGCAGAAGGCGCTGTACTCGGCCCACTGGGCGGGCGTGAGGCGGTCGGCATCCAGGGGCTTCACCTCGAAGGCGACGGGGCCGGCCACGGGCTTCAGCACGCCGTCCACCTGGAATGCCAGGGTGGCCTGGTACCGGCCCGGCGCGGCCAGGGCCCCTTGGGCGCCGTAGTCCCAGGGATCTCGCTCCGTGGGAACCTTCAGGCGGATGGGAGCTGGATCTTGCAGGCGCAGATCCCAGGCCAGGCGGTGAAGGCCCTGCTCAGGTTTCGCAGAGATGCGCCGCACCACCTTCCCGTCGCTCGCGGCGATGGTCAACACCACCGCGGGGGGTACCTCGCGATCCTCGGCCCGGAGGGCGTCCCAGGTGGGGATGACGGGGTCCTGGCCGGCCTTGGCGGCCTCTTTCTCTTTCTCCTGGCGCTGCTTCTTCAGCGGCTTCGGCTCTGCCTTCACGTGGTAGGTGAACACGGCGCCGAAGGGCGGGTTGGGCGACAGGAAGAGGGAATCGCCCTGGAAGGACTTTCCGGGGCCACCGAAAGGAACGGCCTGGATGTAGGCCTGGGCGGGCCGCAGGCCGAAGAGGTGCGCCTCGGGCTCGAAGTCCTCCGCCTTCGCTTCGCGGAGGGGCGTCAGGTCATCAAGAATGTAGAAGCCGCGGCCGAAGGTGGCCACCACCAGATCGCCTTCGCGGCCCTGGATGGTCATGTCCTTCACGGCGATGGTGGGCAGCTGGGTGAACCGGGACCAGCTCTTCCCTGCGTCGAGGCTGAAGAAGAGGCCGAACTCCGTGCCGCAGTAGAGCAGGCCTTCCCGGGCCGGATCCTCGCGCACGGTGTACACGCTGCCCCGTTCGGGCAGCCCCCCGGAGATGGCTTCCCAGGTGCGGCCGCGGTCCCGGGAGCGCAACAGGTAGGGTTTGAAGTCGCCGGTCTTGTGATTGTCGAACGTGGCGTACACCGTGCCGGCCTGGTGGGGGCTGGCCGCGAGGCAGGAGACGTAGGTCAGGTCAGGCACACCGGGAAAATGATCGGTCTTCCGCCACGCCTTGCCGCCATCTTCGCTCACCTGGAGCAAGCCGTCATCGGTGCCCACGTAGAGCAGCCCTTCGACCTTGGGGCTTTCGGTGAAGGCCACGATGTTGCCGAAAAAGCTGGTGGAGGCGTTGCGGGCCACGGCATCCACACCCCACACCTTGTCCATGATCTTCAGGCGGCTGCGGTCGATCTTCCGGGTCAGGTCCGGACTCACGGCGGTCCAGCTGTCGCCGCGATCATCGCTGCGGAAGAGCTTCTGGGCGGCAAAGTACAGCCGCTTGCTGTTGTGGGGACTCAGCAGCAGCGGCGCGTCCCAGTTCCAACGGAATGGCTCTTCTCCCGGCGCGGGCTGAGGCTGGATCTCCACGCGCTCACCCGTGCGGCGGTCGAAGCGGGCCAGGCCTCCATGCTGGCTTTCGGAGTACACCGTGTTCGGATCCTCCGGATCCACCTGGCTGTAGAAACCGTCTCCGCCCTGGGTCACGAACCAGTCGAGGTTGGTGGACCCATGCAGATTCCGCGTGCGGCTGGGACCGCCCATGGAGAAGTTGTCCTGGGTACCGCCGTACACCGTGTAGAAGGGACGCGCGTTGTCCACTGCCACCCGGTAGTACTGGATGATCGGCAGGTTGGCCTTGAACTCCCAGGTGGCGCCGCGGTCGCGGCTTTCATAGACACCGCCGTCACAGCCGGAGAGCAGGTGGTCGCTGTTGGCGGGATCGATCCACAGCGCATGGTTGTCCACATGCTTGGAGGTCTCGCCCACGCGCCGCCAGGTCTTGCCGCCGTCCTCGGTCACCTGCATCCAGGTATCCATGGAATAGACGCGCTGGGGATTCTTCGGATCGCAGAAGAGTTCCTGGTAGTACTGGGCGCTGCCCGACACCTGCTCATGGCGGCGTTCCCAGGTGCGACCCCCGTCGGTGCTGCGGAAGAAGCCGCCCGCCTTGTTGGCAGCCTCGATGGTGGCGTAGACGGTATCCGGCTCGCCCGTCGGGACGGCTAGGCCGATGCGGCCCATGTCCTCCTTGGGCAGTCCTTCCGTGACCTTCGTCCAAGTCTGGCCGCCATCCAGGCTCTTGTGGAGGCCGCTTCCGGGGCCGCCATCCAACATGCCCCACACATGGCGCCGCCGCTGGTAGGTGGCGGCGTACAGCACCTCGGGATTGCGGGGATCCAGCACCACATCGGTGACGCCGGTGTGGGCGTCCACGGTGAGCATGGCCTTCCAGGTCCGCCCGCCGTCCACGGTCTTGTAGAGGCCACGCTCCCCGCCCTCCTTCCAGAGAGGGCCCTGGGCCGCGACGTAGACCACCTGGCTGTTCCGCGGATCCACCAGGATCTTCGCGATGTGCTCGCTGGCCTTCAGGCCCAGGTTCTCCCAATGCTTCCCGCCGTCCAGGCTGCGGTACACACCATCACCGTAGGCCACGGAGCGCTGGGAATTGTTCTCGCCCGTGCCCACCCAGACCGTATTCGAGTCGTGGGGATCCACGGTCACGCAGCCGATGGAGAAGGAGCCCTCCTTGTCGAAGAGCGGCGTCCAGGTGGTGCCGCCGTTCAGGGTCTTCCACACGCCGCCGGAAGCCACTCCCACGTACCAGGTGTCCGGCTTGCGCGGATCGACGGCGATATCCCCGACACGCCCCGAGGTGACCGCCGGCCCAAGGTTGCGGAGGGGCAGCCCGGCCAGAGGTGAGTCCACTCGTTCTGCGGCCTTGGCCTTCGCGGGCGGGGCCGCCAGGACCGGCACAGCGGCGAGAAGCAGGGCCAGGGGTGAAAGGGAGCGGAACCGGGGCACGGTGCCTCCTAATACGAGGTTTGCCCCATGATGCCCTAGAAAGGCCGGGACTTCACCATCCGGGACTCGCACCCTTGCCGCGCACGCGGCCCTGCCACTTGACGGTCTGGCTTCCAGGTTCGAGATCCAGCGCCTCGCCCTGGCCCTCACCGAGGCGGCCCCGCAGGGTGACAGCGCCCTTGGCCTGGATCAGCTTCGCCGTCCGATCCGGCCCCACCGTGACGACCACCGAGTCCGCCGCCAGTCGCCAGCCCTGGCCCTGGCATTCCACGCCACCACTGAGAACGACCTTCTGCCCCTCGCTCTGACCGTGCTCGGCGCGCAGGAACAGGTCCCCGTCCGCGGCGGCCAAGGTGCCGCTGAGCCCTTCGGGGAAGCTGACCGCCTCACCCTTCCTGATGATGCGGGGGCCGGACAGCCGCTCGCGCAGGCGGCTCCAGGCCGCGGGCCGGCCCGTGAGGGTCCACAGGGTGTCCTCCCACACGAGCTTGGCCCCCCGCAGATTGCCGCCGGCGAACAGGTTCACCTGCACGGGCCCCTCAATGGTCCAGGACCGGGGGTCCCCCTGCCCGGCGCCGCCGCTGAAGGTGCCGTCCTCGCCGCGGCCCAGCACCGGGGCCTGGAGCTTCCAGCGCCGGGTGGCCCGCTCCACCAGGATGCGGGGGGACGACAGGTTGCGCCGGCCCCAGGTGAGGAGGGCCTGGCCTTCGGCCACGGCATGGCCCACGGGCAGGGATTCGGGCAGGTCGCCACCCGGCCCTTCCCGCATGAGCACCCGCGGTGCCCTGAGCACCAGGCGCTGGCCGTCCATGGGTTGATCCCACACCACGCTGCCTTCCAGGCGCAGGCCCGCGGGCGTCCACCGGGCCCCGTCCGTGGACAGGCGCTCCTCGCCCACGGGCAGGGCCCGGTGGGCCTGGAACTTCCGGAACTCCACTTGCTGGAAGGTCGCGCCGGGCGCAGGCCGCGGCGCCACACCGCCCTTCGCCTCGCCGCGCCAGCCATCGCTGCGCTCGAAGGCCAGGGGCCCGGGCCAGGTGACCGTCTCCGGTGTCAGGTCCGCTACCGACGCCTGCAGCGAGCCTTCCGCCAGGCGGGCCTTCACGCCTTCCAGGTGGCCTGTCTGGAAGCCTGGCATGGCCCAGAGCCGCTCCGCGTCCATGGCCTGAAGGGTGGCCGGAGCGGGCCCCTCCGTCGGGGCCTGCCAGCGCACGGGGCCCTGCTCCACGCGGAATCGGCCATCAGCCTCGCGGCGCCACCCTGCGGGCAGATTCCAGATGCCCTGGGTGGACCCCTCCAGGGCCTCCCACCGCAGGGGGGCCAGCCCCTCCCATTCCCCGCCGGTCCAACGGAGGGCGGGCCCTGCGTTCTCCACGCGGCCCCGGCCCAGGAGCGCTTTGGTGCCCGGATCGGCCACCTCCAGATCCAGGGGGCCCTGGAGGGTCCAGACCCCGGCCTGGCGGCGGGCCTTGGGCGACCGCATGCGCCACTGCCCGGTCGGCTCGTCCAGGTGGCCCGTCACCGTCTCCAGGCGCAGATCCTCCTCCGCCCCTTCGATGGTGCGGTAGGCCAGCACCATGCGGTTGGGCCCCAGCTGCTCCGTGAGGGTTCCCACGCTGCCCTTGGTACCTTCGCCGAACAGGGGGTCCCCGCCCACCGTGCGACCGGGCATGCCATCACCACCCGCCATCAGGAAGCGCAGGGTGAAGCCCAGGGTACCTGCCACCAGGCCCCAGCCCAGGCCGCGCCAGAGTGGGTGGCGGGCGGGCGGCAGATTCTGGAGCAGGGCCGGCGCCTTCACGGGGCCGCCTCTCCGAGCGGGGTGTCCACCAGCCAGGAGCGGCCCCAGCGGGCGCTACCCTGGGGCGCAGCGGCCACACAGAGCCGCTCGCCGATGGCCGGCTGGGATGGCCGCTCGTGGCCCGCAAACCAGGTGAGGGGATCTGGGAGTCCCGTCAGGCGCAGCTTCCAATGGTCCGCCCCGAACACCGCCGAGGACGCCACAGCGCCCTCCAGCCGCGCCAGGGGTGGCGCGAAACCCTGTCCGAAGGGTTCCAGGCGGGCCAGGTCCACATCCTCCGGAAGATCGCCGGGACCACCATCCAGCAGCAGGGGCTGGATCTCCCGGCCTGCGGCCTGCTCCGCCGCGCCGCGCTGGAGGGCCTGACGGACGAAGGCGAGGCGGGAGGCCTCGAAGCTGAGGCCCGCCGCCGCCCGATGGCCGCCGCCACTCAGGATGAAAGGCTGGGCCAGGGCGAGCAGTCCGCCCAAGTCGTAGCCTTCCGGGGCCCGCAGGCTGCAGTGGGCTACGCCGTCGATGACCGTGCAGACACCCGCAGGCCGGCCCGTGGCGCGCATGCGGTGGCCCGCCACGATGCCGATGACGCCCTTGTGGGCCATGGGATCCAGCACCAGATCGAAGGCCTGCCCATCAGGCTGGGGCAGGTGCGCGGCCAGATCCTGCTGGATGGCACGGCGCTCCTGGTTGAGCGTTTCCACCCGGGCCATCAGGATCTCGGCCTCGGCGGGATCGCGGGTCAGCAACAGGCGGACCGCATCCTCTGCGCCGCCCATGCGGCCCACGGCATTGAGCCGGGGCGCCAGACCGAAGGCAACGTCCTGACCGCCGAGAGCGCCCTCCTTCTTCGCGGCACGCAGCAGGGCCGCCAGTCCGGGGCCGTTCTTTCCACTCAGGGAATCGAGGCCGCGCCTCACCAGCAGGGCGTTCTCATCCGCCAGCGGCATCATGTCCGCCACGGTGCCGATGGCCACCAGCTTGAGCATCCCGTCCAGGAACGCCGCGTCGGCGCCCGACGGGTGAGGCACGGCTCCGAGGAGGGCCTGGGCCAGCTTGAAGGCCACCCCCACGCCTGCGAGGAATGGATTCGCATAACTGTCGAGATGGGGATGCACCACGGCGCAGGCTGGCGGCAGCTCCGGGCCCAGGGCGTGGTGGTCCGTGATCACCCAGTCGAGGCCCAGTTCGGCGCTGACCCGCACCTCGTCCACGCTGCGCACGCCGCAATCCACGGAAATGAGCAGGCTCGGGGCGCGGGTGGCCTTCAATTCCTGGATGCAATCCAGGTGCAGACCGTAACCATCGGAGAAACGGTTGGGGATGAAGAAGGAGACCTCCGCGCCGAGCCGCTCCAGGGCGCGCACCAGCACGGCCGTGGCAGTGACGCCGTCCACGTCGTAGTCGCCGTAGACCACGATCCGCTCGTGGGCTTCCACGGCCCTCCGGATGCGTGCCACAGCCGCGTCCACGCCAGGCAGCAGGTGGGGGTCCGTGCTGCGGGTCCAGGAGGGATCGAGGCGCCAGGCCAAACCCTCCGGCTGATCCACGCCACGCAGCCAAGCCAGCCGTGCCAGGCGGGGCTCCAGATTCCAGGCTGCGGCCAGGGCCCGCCAGGGCGCCGGACCCGCCGGGAGCTCCCGGCGGAGGCGCCAAGACTTGGCTTCCATGTCAGCCCACGCTGCCCATGCGGGCGAATTTCTGGTACCGCTCCTCCACCAGCTGCTCCGCGGACAGCTCGGAGAGCTCGGAGAAGGCCTCCACGACGGCCTCTTTCAACGCACTGGCCGCCGCATCGAAGTTCGAGTGGGCGCCCCCCAGGGGCTCCTTCACGATGCCGTCGATGATGCCCAGCTCCAGCAGGTGCGGGGCCGTGAGTTTCAGGGCCGCCGCGGCTTTCGGGGCCTGGCTGGCGTCCTTCCACAGGATGGAGGCGCAGCCCTCGGGCGAGATCACGGAGTAGATGGCGTTCTCCATCATGAGCACGCGGTCGGCCACGCCCAGGGCCAGGGCCCCGCCGCTGCCGCCCTCGCCGAGGACCACGGCCACCACCGGCACTTCGAGCTTGGCCATCTCCAGGAGGTTGCGGGCGATGGCCTCGGCCTGCCCGCGCTCCTCGGCATCCACGCCCGGATAGGCGCCTGGCGTGTCGATGAGGCAGAGGATGGGCCGCTGGAACTTCTCGGCCAGCTTCATGAGACGCAGGGCCTTGCGGTAACCCTCGGGCTTGGGCATGCCGAAATTGCGGAGGATCTTCTGCTTGGTGTCCCGGCCCTTCTGCTGGCCGATGATCATGACGGGATTGCCCTCGATCCAGCCCATGCCGGCCACGATGGCCGCGTCATCCCCGAAGCGACGGTCGCCGTGCAACTCCTCGAACCGCTCGCAGATCCGCTCCAGGTAGTCGAGCGTGTAGGGGCGCTTGGGATGGCGCGCCAGCTGGGCCCGCTGCCAGTCCGTGAGGTTCGTGAACAGTTCGGCCTTCAGCTTGTCCAGCTTCTTTTCCAGCTTCTCCCGTTCCTTGGTCTGGGACGGGTCCATTTCCATGGCCCGGATCTGGGCCTCCAGCTCAAGCACCGGCTTTTCCAGCTGGGACAGATCCATGGACTGTTCGGGAGTCGCGTCTTTCATGAAGCCTCGAGCCGTGTCGTTCAACGGATCAGTGTAGAGGGCCCCGGGGGGATTGAACAGGGCGGCCTGACCCTGGGTAGTCCGCCGGGGCCTTCTCTCGGCTCTTCAACGGGCATCCATGCGCAGCGCCAGGGCATCATCCCGGAACATCTTCATGAGGGAGCGGTCCTGCTTCCAGGCCTTGAGGCCCTCTTCGCGAGTGTCGAAACCATAGCGGGCCGGCACGAAGCGATGATCGAGGCTCAGCTTCAGCAAGGTGCCCCCACCCTCGGGCAGGGCCTGGGAGGTCCAGCTGAAGGAACGGAAGGGGCTTTCTCCGGTGCGGCTCGGCAGAAAGGGCTTCACGGCGTTCGCGAACTTCACCTCAGCCCGGTAGGCGAGCTCGCCCCGCGCCGAGCTGACCACAGGGTAGTGGCGGGGTCGGCCCACCCGCTGGATGACCCCCGGAACCCAGGGAACGCCTAGATCCGCCAGATAGCCCTCTCCCGCCAGGACCCGCAACCCATCGGGATGTTTCAGCCGGAGGGCCACTTCAAACGGGTGGTCCAGATCCAAGGGGTCGGACATCGTCTCCACATCCAGGCGGGCTGTGGGAGGCAGGTCCAGGTAGCTCTTCAGCAGCAGGTCATGCACGGCCTTCGTCCCACCCTGGCGGGCGGTGGCCCGCAGGCCCCAATAGCCTCCCGACTCGCGGAGGACGAGGGCCCCCTTCAGTTCCCGCCCCACCACCTCGCCCTTCAGATCGAAGGACAAACGCTGCGGCAGGATCGCGGCGTGGGGTATCTCCACCCAGGCCGCACCCTCAGGGAGACAGATCATCACCCGACCCCTGTCATGGACGGCCGACAGGTACCCGATGGGGGTGAAGGGGTCGGTGGGATCCACGAGGAGGAACCTGCCTTGCGGTGTGCTCACCTCCGCCGGAAGCCCCAGAGTCGTCTCCAGCCGGATCCCTGCGATGACATGGTTGAAGCGCGGGAAGGGAGGCTCGTCCGCCTCGAGCCTTCCTCGGACGATACGTGCCAGCACTGGCGTGCCGGAATATCCAAGCCGTTTGGCTTCGCCCAGAAGGAAGGCCGTGAGGTCCTTGCAGTCCCCATAGCGCTTGCGCCCCACCTCGGGGGCCTGCTCGGGCACCCAGCCCCGCTCGGGGCTCAGGTAGACCTGCTTGTAGGTCAGGCCGTGCCCCATCCAGGCCGCCAGGGCCCGGAGACCAGCCAGATCCTTCCCACCCTTCACTTCCGCCACTCCCGAAGGCTGGCAGGCGGGGCCATAGATTCCCGCCACCCAGCGGGCATAGGCATCCCAGGAGCTCCACATGGCCGCCAGGGGTTCCTTGGGATCCAGGAAACGCACCTGCACGAGGGGGAGGACTTCACTTCCGTGAGGATGGGCACCTTCATCGATGGGGAGGGCCGCCAGGTTCCTGACCCGCAGGCCGCCCCCGGCAAGCTCCTCGACCTTGGTCACCCAGGGCTGGAAGTGGCGGCGGTCGATCTTGATCTCCACCGCCTTGAGGTTGGTGAACCACCCCTCCTTCTTCGCCACCTCCAGTTCCCAGGTGCGCACGGGCAGGCTCCCCATCAGGGGCGCATCCGCCACGGGGCCCAGTGGGCTCTGGATGGACTCCAGGGACTCGAAAGCCAGGAGGCTGCCCTTCACCACCCGGTCCAGGGCAGCCCCGGTGAAGGTGGTGGTGCTGAATTCCTCATCCGTGGCATCGTTCATGGTCACCACGGTGTCTGAATCCAGCTTCACCAGGTCGCCATCGGGCCGCAGGTTCCATCCCTTGAGGCGCTTGACGCGGCTGGCCTTGCCGCCAAGTCCATAGATGCTGTACGTGCGGTATTGGGTCCCCCGCTCTTCGAGCACCTTCAGCAGGCGCATGCGCTTCAGGCGGATCTCGCCATCCCCGGCATACGCGATCTCGGTGCGGTCCAGCAGCACCCAGGCTTCGGCATCCTGCGGAGCGGGCTCCGCCTGGGCGGCCTGCGCGGCGACAGCCGCCCACTCGGGCAGCCGCGAAAGGTCCTGGGCCGGGGCCAGCAGGGTGGCCCCCAATATCAGCAGTGCGAGCCGGTTGCGCATTTAGCCCTCCCGCACGAGCACCACCTGGCGGCGGCAGGCGGTTTCGATCCATCCGAGGAAGGCGCGGAAGGCCTCCCAGCGGTCCGCGCCCCGGGACAGGGTGTTCACTTCCACCCTCAGGGTCACCGAGGCCTTGCGCGTGGCGGGATCGAAGGCCGACACCCAGAAGACACGCCCGAACTCATTCTCCTGGCGCAACTCGTCCTGGAGGCGGGGCGTGAAACCCTGGGGCACGTTGAACTGGCTTTGGGCGACCTGGGTGGACAGGTAGGGAAGCACAATCGGGATCCTCCGTTCCTGGTCCATCTGGGATGGCACCCACAGCGGCCACGGCATCCCCGGGAAGGGATCCACCACTCGGGACCGTCCGGGCTCCCGCTCGAGGGCGCCCTTCACGTGCCAGGTCACGTCCTTCTTGGGGTCCGCGGTGTCGGAGACCTTCGCCTCGGACACCACCAGATTCTTCATGGCCTTCTCGAACCGCTCCCGCAGGGCCTTCCCCTGCTCCCGGGGTTCCAGGGAAAGATAGGACTGGCGCTCCACGTACTCCGGGTACCCGGTGAACTCGCCCTGCATATCAAAGGTGTCGCCATCCTCCGCGAGATTCAGGGCATAGGTGTACTTCCGGCCATTGGCGGAGGCGGCGCGGCCGGGCACCGATCCTCTGGAGGACTTCCAGGTGGCCGTGTCGATCTGGAGCATGTTCACACCCGTATAGTCCGGATGGATCACCCCTGGGCCGGCATGACGCATGGTCGGATCGGTCCACACCGTGCCCCCCACGGGAAGATCGATGCCGATGAGGTCGTGGTGGAACTGCCAGGGATTGAGCTGCGTCCAATCAAAGAAGGCTTGGTCCCGGTCCACCACCTTTCCGATCCTCGGCGTGAAGCCCGCCTGCTTGAGCAGGTGGTAGAACAGCAACCGCATCCCCTGGTTGTTCGTCTTTCTCGTCTTGGCGGCCTGGCCGAGATCCTTGGAATTGAAATCGTCCCAGAAGCCCTTGGGCAGGGCTGCTTCCTCGGCGTGGGTGGCGTGCCCCAGGTTGCTGATGCGCTGGTTGAGGCGATTGAGCAGTTCCGCGGCCCGATCCGCAGGGGCTGCTGGCAGGCCGGCGGTGATCTCCGCCGCAAAGGTCCGGAAGGCCGACCCCTTGCTGATCCCCTCTTCGTAGTCGTCTTTGTACAGGTAGGTCGTGGCCTCCTGCCAATAGACCTCGGGCCCCTTTTGGCTTACCCCCCCGAGCCGCTCCGGCTGGAAGAAAATCACCAGGCTTGGGAGGTTCAGGAGGGGCCTCAGACCGTAAGGCGGAATCTCCAGGGCCGGAAGGTCCCGAAACGTGAAGCTCCGGAACCCCGAGGCCTCCTTCGATTCAGGTTTCTGGGTCGTGCCCGGACTCAGGGACCAGGCCAGGGGGAAGGCCTTCGCCACCTCCACACTCAACACCTTGGTGGGGAAAGCGTTTGCCAGGGTCCACTGGCTGTACAGGCCACCCTGGTACCGCCGGGGAAGTCCTTGGAAGGGGCCGTTGGCAGCCTCGGACCAGGACACCTCCATGACGCAATCCGGGGTGATGCCCGGGGCCACGAGGTGCTTCGCCCGGGTCTCCGAGCCGCCCACGTCCACCTTCCGCTCCGCGAAATCCTTGCGCCCGTTGAACACGACCTGGCGGCCATCGGGATAGACCGTACGCCCCTTGATGTCGAAGGCCGTCGTGGGCAGGTCGGGGATCTCGGCGGCAGATCGGCCCTCGTCCGCGAATACGCGCACCCGGTAGACATACTCGATCGAGGTCACCCTGAACCGCATCCGGTCTTCAAGAATCACGGCACCCTTGGGGCCGGACCGGATGGCCCATACGTCGGGAGCGATGGAGGCCCAGTCCGCGGCAAGGAGGCAGGCGGTGGGCAAAAGCATGGCAAGCGCGAGAGGCTTTAGCATAGAAGTCCTGGTGGATGGGGTTTGTGATCCTTTGTGACACACTCTCTGCGCCGGAACAACCCGCATATCCCCTTTTAATCTCGCCACGGCCACCCATGCAAGCCACGCCCTTCCCTCTTCTCGGCCTCAGCGGCGGCATCGCGGCAGGGAAGAGTTTTGTCGCGGGCATGCTCGCGGCCAGGGGCTGGGCGGTCATCGATGCGGACGCCCTGGCCCGGGATGTGGTGCTGCCTGGCAGCGAGGGCCTGGCGGCCCTGGTCGCCGCCTTCGGACCCGCCTGCCTCCGTCCGGACGGCGCCCTGGATCGCGCCTGGATGGCGGCCCACGTGTTCTCGGATGATGCGGCCCGGGCCCAGCTGAACTCGATCCTCCATCCGCGCATCGAATCCCTCCTTGCGGCCCGCCTCGCGGCACTCCCGCCCACCACTCGCGGAGCGGTGCTGGATGCCGCGCTCTGGGTTGAACGGGGAAGGGCCCACCACTTCGACGCCTTCTGGATCGTGGACGCCCCTGAAGAGCTGCGCGTGGAGCGCATGATGGCCCGGGATGAGCTGTCCCGCGATGCCGTTCTGGCCCGCATCCGCGCCCAGGTGAGCCCTCCCGAACGGGCGCTCCATGCGGACCTGGTGATCCCCAACGATGGCCGCAACCTGTCGGGAATCCTCGATGGGGCCCTCCGGACCCTTCTGTCAGACTGGAAGGTCCGCCGCGCGCGGAGTTGGAGAGCCCCGATGCCCGCACCGTTCACTGCCGATCAGCTCCGCGAGGTCCTGGCCGCCCTCCTCAGCCGGGGTGGCGACTACGGCGAGATTTTCGCGGAGCGGCGCCGGGCCCATGCCCTGGGCATGGATGACGGCCGCATGGAGGACGTGCTCGCCTCCGAGACCTTCGGTGCCAGTCTCCGGCTGATGGACGGCGAGACCACCCGCTTCGCAGATCTCATCTCCCCCGCCTTCGACGAACTGCTCGAGGCGGCCCACACCCTGGCCGCGCCGGGCACCGGCGGGCCGGCGGAAGTCCCTCCCCTGGCCCTGAAGATCCATCCCACACCCAGCCCCGTGGAACGCGATCCAGGCCGTGTGCCCCTGGACGAGAAAGTGGCGCTCGTGCGCCGCGCCGAAGCTCTGGCGCGGACCCATGCCGAGGCCTTGCGTCCCGGCGCCCTCAAGCAAGTCTCCGCTGGCTACGGCGACAGCACCCAGCGGGTCTGGATCGCCGCCGCCGAGCGCCTGGACGGGGCCTGGACCGGCCGCCTCACCGAGGACCACCGCACCCAGGTGGTGCTGCGGGTGAACGCCACGGCCGGGGATGGCCAGCAGCTGCAATCCGGTTACCAGGCCCTGGGCGAGACTCGCGGCTTCGAACTGTTCTCGGACGAGGCGGTGACCCGCACCGTGCATGAGGCCGTCCGGCTGGCCATGCAGGCCCTGGATGCCCAGCCCGCACCCGCCGGCACCTTCCCCGTGGTCCTCAGCAGCAGCGCCGGCGGCACCATGATCCACGAGGCCTGCGGGCATGGCCTGGAGGCGGATCTAGCCCTGGCGGGCATGAGCGCCTTCGCGGGCAAGCTGGGCCAGAAGGTCGCGGCGGAAGGCGTGACGATCATCGACGACGGCACCCTGCCCCACAAGCGCGGCAGCCAGGCCGTCGATGACGAGGGCCATCCCGTCAGCCGCGTGGTGCTCATCGAGAACGGTGTGCTGAAGGCCTACCTGCAATCGCGGAAGACCTCCCGGAAGATGAGCACCGAACCCACCGGCAATGGCCGCCGGGAGAGCTATCGCCACCTCCCCATCCCCCGCATGCGCAACACCTTCCTGGCTGCAGGGAGCGAGGCGCCCGAGGCCATCCTCCGTGACCTCCACCGCGGCCTGCTGGTGAAGCACATGGGCGGTGGCCAGGTGGACACGGTCACGGGCAACTTCGTGTTCCAGGTGACCGAAGGCTACTGGGTGGAGAACGGCGAGCCCAAATATCCCGTGAAGAACGCCACCCTCAGCGGCTGCGGTCCCGAGGTGCTGAAGGGCCTCACCCGCATCGGCAGCGATCTCCACCACTTCGACATCGGCACCTGCGGCAAGGACGGCCAGGGCGTGCCCGTCAGCGACGCCCTTCCCACCATCCTCTGCCCGGCCCTGGTCGTAGGCGGCACCGCCGAGCCCCTGCCGAGCGTGCTGTGAAGCCACCCCGTCTGGCCGTGGTGCAGGCCGACATCACCACGCTGGAAGTGGATGCCATCGTCAACGCGGCGAACAGCAGCCTCCTGGGCGGCGGCGGTGTGGATGGCGCCATCCACACCGCCGCCGGGCCCGGCCTGTTGGCGGAATGCCGGGGACTGGGGGGCTGCCCGGCGGGGCACGCGAAGCTGACCGAAGGTCACCGCCTGCCGGCCCGCTTCGTGATCCATGCGGTGGGCCCGGTCTGGAATGGCGGGCAGCACGGGGAAGACGAACTCCTCGCCTCCTGCTACCGGGAGAGCCTGGGGCTGGCCGAAGCCCATCAATGCCATACCCTCGCCTTTCCCGCCATCAGCACGGGCATCTACGGCTTCCCGGCCGACCGGGCCGCCGCCATCGCCGTGGGGACCTGCCGCACCTGGCTGGTGACCCATGACCTTCCTCGCGCGGTCACCCTCGTGGCCTACGATGACCTCAGCCGGGCAACCCTCCAGACCGCTCTCGAGAAAGAATCCTGATATGACCGACGCGTACCGAACCTTCATCCCCGAAACACTTGAAGCCCGGCTCCAGGACGGCATTCAGCATGCCCTCAGGCTCGGGGCCGAAGGAGCCGAGGCCTTCGTCTCCGTGTCCCGCAGCCGCAAGGCCAAGGTCCAGAACGGCGCCCTGGAGGACCTGACGACCAGCAAGCGCGGCGGCCTGGGCGTGCGCGTGATCCGCAACGGGGGCAAGGGCTTCCGCACGGGTCTGGCCACCACCACGGATCTCGCCGCGACGGATTTCCGCGGCCTCTTCGCCCAGGCCTGGGAGCTGAGCGCCCTCGGGGATGAGGATTCCTGGCTGCGTCAGGCGGATCCCGCCGGGGCTGACGACCTGCCCAGCCGCTTCGACCCCTCTGTCGAAGCCATCACTCCCGAGCAGCGCATCGCCTGGGCCCAGGAGCTGGAAGCCGAGGCCCGGAAGGCCTCCACGAAGGTCGCCGCCGTGCGCGAATCCGCCTGGAGCGATGGCTCCGGGGCCAGCCTGCTGCTCACCCAGAAGGGCGTGCATGCACCGGACGTATGGTCCAGCTGTTCTGCGGCCATCGAACTGGCGGTGGCCGATGGCGAGGAACGGCAGGCGGCCTGGCACTGGGATGTCTCCCGCCGGCCGGGACTCGATCTCGCAGCCATCGGTGCGGAAGCGGCCCTCAAGGGCGAACGGAAGCTGAATCCCCAGCGCCTGCCCGCCGGAAAATACGCCGTGGTGCTGCATCCGGAAGTGGCGGTGGACCTGCTGGGCATCGTGGCGGGCATGCTCGACGCCGAATCCGTGCTCAAGCAGCGCAGCCTCTTCGCCGGCAAGCTGGGCCAGGCCATCGCCTCGCCCCTGCTCACGCTGGTGGACGATGGCCGTCTGTCCGAAGCGCCGGGCCGCCCGGCCCTCGGCACCGAGCCTTGGGACGCGGAGGGGCTGCCCACGCGACGCAACGTGCTGCTCGAAGGCGGTGTGCTGAAGACCTACCTCCACACCCTCAAGACCGCCGCGGAGATGGGCATGGCCCCCACCGCCAGCGCCGGGCGCGGTTTCGGAAGCCAGCCGGGCGCCACCACCTTCAACCTGTTCCCCCTGCCCGGAGACACGGCGCCCGACGCCCTCTACCGCATGGCGGGGAACGGCGTGCTCATCACGGAGATCATGGGCCTGCACACGGTCGACCCCGTCAGTGGTGACCTCAGCGTGGGCGCCAGCGGCCTCCGCATCCGGGATGGCGTTCTGGCCGAGCCGGTGGACAAGCTCACCTTCGCCGGCAACCTCCGCGACTTCCTCACCCGCATCGCCGCACTGGGCAATGATCTCCGCTGGTACGGCAGCAGCGCGGGCCTGAGCATCCTGCTGGAGGACATCGCCCTGGGAGGCGCGTGATGGGACGCGAATTTTGGGATGCGCGCTACGGCGAGGCCGGGCTGACCTATGGCGCCGAGCCGAATGATTTCCTGCGGGACATGGCACCGCGCATCCCGCCCGGCCCCGTGCTGGGACTGGGTGAGGGACAGGGGCGGAACGTGGTGCATCTGGCTACCCTGGGACACCCGGTCACGGCCGTGGACCAGTCTCCAGTGGGCCTCGCGCGGGCCCGGGAACTGGCCGCCAGCCGCGGCGTGACGGTCATCACCGTGGCCGCCAACCTCGCGGAGTTCGACCTCGGCCCCACCGCCTGGAGCGGCATCATCTCCATCTTCTGCCACCTGCCTCCGGCACTCCGGCAGAGCCTCTACCCGCGCTGCGCCGCAGCCCTGGCTCCCGGCGGCGTCCTGATCCTGGAAGCCTATACGCCCGATCAGCTGGAGTACGGCACCGGCGGCCCCAGAGAGCCTGACCTGCTGAGCACCCTCGTGGAATTGAGCGGGCTCCTGCCCGGCCTGGAGCTGGAGATCGGCCGTGAGGTGGTGCGGGAGATCCGCGAAGGCGCCCATCATCAGGGCCTGGGCGCGGTGGTCCAGGTGGTGGCCCGCAAGCCCTCCGGGTCGACCGCGGCCGGTTGATCTGCAATCCTGGAATGTTCCTACAGGACCTTCCATGAGCCTTGATTCCGCCCGCGCCTACCTCGCCTTCCCCCACCTGGAGCCTGAGCTCCGGGCGGAGCTGGAGCCCCTGCTGAGGGCCGCCGAGGCGGGCGATGCCAAGGCCGCGGCCGAGCTGGAGGACCGGTTCTCCGAGCCCCTGGCCTTCGGTACCGGCGGCCTGCGGGGCTTCATGGCCGCGGGCCTGCGCCGCATGAACCGCCCCAACATCCGTCGCGTATCCATGGCCCTGGCGAGCGTCGCCAGCCGGAGAGCTCCGGGGAAGATGATCGCCGTCGTGGGCTTCGACACCCGCCTCAACTCCCAGGCCTTCGGGAGGGCTTGCGCCGAGGTCCTGGCGGCAGCCGGCTACCAGGTCTTCCTGGGCGACCGCCCCCTGCCCACCCCCTTCCTCTGCTTCGCCATGAAGCGCCTGGGCGCCGGCTGCGGCGCCATCGTCACCGCCAGCCACAATCCGAAGGAATACAACGGCTTCAAGGCCTACAACGACCTGGGTGGCCAGGTGGTGGAGCCCTGGGATGCCGAGGTGGAGTCGCACATGGCGGGCCTGCCCCTGGTGCCTGAACCACCCATCGTGCCGGCGGGCCGGATCCAGCCCATTCCCGCGGAGGTGGAGGAGGCCTACCTCGCCATGGGTCAGGATCTGCTGCAGCGGCCAGAGGTCTTCGAGGCCGCCCGCATTCTCTACACCCCCTTCCACGGCACCGGTATCGCCCTCATTCCCGCTCTCTTCGAACGGGCAGGCATCCCCCTGACCGTCAGCCCCAGCCAGGGCGTGCAGGACGGCACCTTTCCCACGGCGCCGCGCCCGAATCCCGAGGAACTGGCGGCCTACGCCGCGCCTCTGGCCGAGGCCGAGGCCATGGGCGCCGAGGTCATCCTCGCCAACGATCCGGACGCGGACCGCATCGGCGTCGTCGCCAGGCGGAACGAGGCCTGGGAGCTCATGTCGGGCAACGATCTGGCCGCCCTCACCCTGGACTATCTCTGCACCCAGAGGGGCCGCAAGGGCGCCGTGGTCAGCACGGTGGTGACCTCCGACTTCATGGCCGAGGTGGCGCGGCACCACGGCCTGCCGGTCGTGTGGACGCTCACGGGCTTCAAGAACATCGCCGTATGCATGGACCGCCTGGAGGCTCTGGGCGAGCCCTATGCCTTCGGCGCCGAGGAGAGCTACGGCATGCTGCTGCCGCCGGATCTGCGGGACAAGGATGGTGTCACCGCCGCCTTGGTCGTCGCCGAGATGGCGGGACACTACAAGGCGAAGGGACAGAGCCTCTTCGAAGCGGTGGACATTCTCATGGCGAAGGTCGGCATCTTCCGCAACCGCCTGGTGAACCTGGAAGACCCCCGGCCCGGCGGTGCCAAGCGCTTTGCCGATGCCATGGGCCGCATCCGCGCCGCGGGGCTGGCCTCCCTGGGCGGCGAGAAGGTGGTCAGCTGGGAGGACTTCCAGACCGGCCTCTGGCATGGCGACAATCGCAGCGAACCCATCCTCGATCGCCCCGACAACCGTCCGGTCGCCCTGCCCATCTTGCGCAGCAACGTCCTCAAGTTCCGCCTGGAGAGTGGCGCCTTCGCCGCCTTCCGCCCCAGCGGCACCGAGCCCAAGCTGAAGGTCTACCTCCAGGGCCGCGGCGACGAAGCCCAGCTGGACCGCATGGAGGCCGAGGCCCGATCACTTCTGGGCCTTTAAGCACCTCCACAAAAAAAGCGGCGCCGTTTCCAGCGCCGCTTTTTCGTGGAGGGGGAAGACTACTTCTTCTTGATGGTGGTCAGCTTGCCCTCGGCGAAGCCGTGGCAGTCCTTGCACTGGGCTTCCTTGTACTTCGCGACCATCTTGGTGGCGGCGGCGTTGAACTTCTTGTCCTTGGGAGCGCCCTCGTGGCAGGCGGTGCACTTGGCACCCTTGACGGTGGTCGGCTTGGCGGAGGCCATCGGAGCCACGGCCAGGATCAGAGCGGCGGTGAGGAGGGTGATGCGGCGCATGGAAACTCCTGAGGGGGGTAGGGGTTTGAATCCGATCCGAGCAGGGCTGAATCGATGGCTTGAGTGTCGTATGGCTGGGCGGAATCGTCAGTGATGGCAGTCACAGCTTTGTCATGCAACGGAATTCACTGATTTCAAGCCATTTGAATCGACCCGTGGCCGGGCGCGTCAGATCAAGGAGAAGGGGCTCCGGCGCGAACCGGAGCCCCTTCTCCACGCCTCATCTCGTCAGTGCGCGAGACGTGAAGTCATCGCATAGATGATGAGGAACAGCAGCACGAGGCCGACGCCGAAGAAGATGTAACCGGCGCTGCGGGCGATGCCCTTCCAGGCCTCCCACTCGTCCTTGACGCGGAAGCTGTCCAGGCGGCCTTCGGCCACCAGGCGGTCATACCAGCGCTTGCGCTCGTGGAGCATCTCGGACTTGGAGATGCGGCCCGAGAAGATCACGGTATCCATGGGGAACTTCTCCAACCGGAAGTGCGTGTTGAAGAAGTGGACCGTGAAGATGAAGCCCGCGGCCAGCAGGGCCTCGTCGGAATGGATGATGAGCGACACATTGATCATCCAGCCCGGCATGAACTTGCTGAAGAATTCCGGGAACCACATGATCAAGCCCGAGATACCGATGGCGAAGACGCCCCAGAACACGGCGAGGTAATCGAACTTCTCGAAGTAGGTCCAGCGGTCGAACTCAGGACGGGGGCCCTTCCCGAAGAACCAGCGGTTGTGGGCCACGAAGTCCTTCACGTCCTGCCCGGTGGGGATCATGGAATCCGGGTGGGCCATGGCCTTGAAGATCCGATTCAAGCGGATGGCGCCCGTCTCCGGATCCTTCAGAAAGCCACGATTCTTCCAGAGGTGGCTCAAGGTGGTACTCACGTGGAGCACGAAGTAGACGAAGGTGATCACCGCCCCGAAGTGGTGGAGGGTGCGGGCCACGTCGGCCCCTCCGAAGAAGCGGAAGATCGCCCTCGCCCAGTCGGTGTAGTAGAACTTCAGCGGCATGCCGGTGATGGTCAGCAGCAGGAAGCTCGTCACCACCAGGATATGGAGGAACCGCTCGAAGGGCTGGAACCGGGTGAACTGTTCGTCGTCTTCCTGGATCTTGATCTTGGCCTCGCGGAACTGCTTGGAGTCGTGGCGGTAGAGCCAGACGGACCGGAAGAGCCAAAGCAGCGTGTGCGCACCGAAGAGGGAGAAAGTGCATACGAGCAGCGTCGTCATGATCAGGAAGACGTAGTGCAGCACCGGATAGTTCTTGCGATCCATGGGGTTCGCGTGGGGTGCGTACTTCGTGAAGCTGACGGTGGCGTTGGCATGGCACTGCTTGCAGGTGTTGACGATGTTCGCAGGGGAAAGCCGGGAATTGGGGTCCGCGGCGCGCAGGACGTCGTGATGTCCATGGCAGTCATAGCAGGCGGCCACGGCGCTGGCAGTGTTGGCCTTGCCCAGGGCCATGGCCTTGCCGTGGTAGGTGTCGCGGTAGTGTTCGAGACGATCGGCGTGGCACTTGCCGCACACCAGGTCGCTGCCGGCCTTGAAATGCCCGCTTACCGGCGTCTCGATCTGGTGCGCGGAGTGGCACTGGATGCACACGGGGCCGCGGGGATCACCCTTGGCCAGCAACTGGCCGTGGATGCTCTTGTTGTAGATTTCTTCCACCGTCACATGACACTTGCCGCAGGTCTTGGCGACGTTGGCATGGTTGATGGGTGAGCTGCGGTCCACACTCCGCTTGATGTCGTGCACACCGTGGCAGTCGTTGCAGCTGGGGGCGACGATGAGCCCCTTCAGAAGCAGCGCCTTCCCGTGGATGCTCTCCTGGTACTGGGAGGCCACCTGGGGGTACTTCATCTTGTATTCGTCGGTGAGGTTTCGGTTCGCGTGGCACTTAGAGCAGGTCTGGGAGAGGTTCATCTTGTAGACCGGCGAATCCGTCTGCTTCACAGGAACGATGTAGTGGTTCCCGTGGCAGTCCGTGCAGTTCGCCGCGGCCGAGGCGCCCATGGCCTTGCTCATGCCGTGGATGCTGCCCTGGTAGACCTTGTCCTGCTCGGTGTGGCAGGTTCCGCACTTCACCTTCGGCACCGGGTTGCCATCGCCCGGGTGATCCTTGTGGATCTCCGCGTGGCAGGTCTTGCAGGAGAGTGAAGCATGCACTGAACCGCCAAACCGGTTCGCTTCCACGAAGAGCGACACGGTGGTGCCGTTCGGCCCCTCCTTGGTGAGGTCCTTGTCGCTGTGGCAATCGAAGCAGCTCTCCTTCACGGTCGCCTTGGCTGGCGCGGCCTGCAGGGGCGCGGTCGCGAGGAGGAGGCCGGTGAACAGAGCCAGCAGGAGGCTTCCGCCGCGGCGCTTGCCGCTGGCGGGAGCCTGAGTATCAGAAGCCGTTCGGATCATGGGTCGTTCCTGTGGAATGTGGAGGGGGCGGGGTAAGGGGCCGGGCGAAGTCTCAGGAGTTGTCTGAACCGGTCTCGTGCTTCTCGATGACCTTCCGGTAGTACTCGGGCCGGGTCTCCCGCATGTGGTCCGCGGAGGCCTTCCCATTCAGCCAGGCCAGATCCATGGGATAGACATCGGGATCGAAGATCACCAGGTACCAGTGCCAGACGAGGATGGAGAGCGTGGCCAGGATGGCCTCGTACCAATGGGCGGCCGTGGCCGCATCCAGCACCCATTTCGGGAAGTGCCGCAGGCTCCAGTTCTCAGCCCATAGCAGGAGGCCCGTCACGGCCATCACCACGGTGCCCCACATGAAGGCCCAGTACTCCATCTTCTCGGCATAGCCGAACATGCCGAAGGTGGGCCGGTTCGGGATGAGGCCCAGGTTGAACCGGAGCATGTTGAAGATGTCCTTGGCGTCCTGCCAGGAGGGGAGCAGCTCCACCAGGATCACCCGGTCCCGCTTCGATACGGCCAGATGGACGAAATGGAATGCAGTACCGGCCATCATCACCACCGCCGCGATGCGATGTACCACCCCGCGCAGGCTCGAGGTCGGATCGAACGACTGGAAGAGTTTCACCCAGCTCGCCTCGGGGAACTTCAACGCGAACCCCGTGATGACGAGGGAGACGAAGCTCACGATCACCAGGGCGTGGGTGATGCGGAAGGTCGGGTTCATGCGCGGGAACCCTTCGTGGGTGCCGCCGTGGTGCGGGCCGCGCCGCGTCTTGGCCAGCCAGTCGAGGAAGTTGTGCAGCAGCATGAAGCCGATGGTCAGGGGGATGAGCACCAAGTAGGCCAGGCGGATCCAGCGCACGGAGATGTGTTCCGTGATCGTGGCGGTGCGCACGTGGATGGGCGCTGCCGCGAGCTTTGCTCCGGCGCCGGGATGGCACTTGCCGCAGGTTTGGCCAAGGTTCGCCGGGTTCACCATGGAGCGGATATCGGCAGAGGGCAGGATGTTGTGCACGCCGTGGCAGGAGGCACAGTTGGCGGCAGACTTGCCGCCGCCACGGACGGAGAGGCCATGGAAACTGTCCTGGTAGGCGGGGACCTTGTCGCCGAACCCGTAGCGGGTGTTCAGGCGTTCATCTCCGTGACAGCGGCCGCAGGTGATGGTGGACACGCGAGCGGCATTGACCAGGGAACCCGGCTCGGAGGGCGCCAGGATGTTGTGCTCCCCATGGCAGCCCGTGCAGGTGGGTGAGTCCTTGGATCCCCGCTTCACCGCGAGTCCGTGGACGCTGTCGGCATAGGCGGCCTGGACATCGCCATGGCAAAGGCCACAGGTTTCCGCGACATTGGCCCGGTTCACCTTGGCCTTGGGGTCCCGCGAGGCCAGAATGTCGTGGCTGCCGTGGCAGTCGGAGCAGGAGGCTGCACCGGCATTCCCCTTGGCGACCTCACGGCCATGCACGCTCAGGCGGTAGGCCTCCACCGGCTTGGCGAAGGGGATCTTGTGCTTGGCGAGGAAATCCGGGTTGGAGTGGCAGGCCCCGCAAGTATCCGCCAGGTTCTGCTTGGCGACTTTCGAGCCCGGATCGCTGGCCCCGAGGATCGCGTGGGCGGGCCCGTGACAGGAGGCGCAGGTGGCCGCGTCGGTCATCCCGTTCTGCTTGGCGACACCGTGGACGCTCTTCCCGTAGGCCTTGACCTGGTCTTCGTGACAGGTCGCGCACTTCACGGGCGCAGGCTTGTCCGCATGGGGCAGGTTCGTGATGCTGCTGTGGCAATCCGTGCAAGCCATGCTGCCGTGTTTCGTGGCAGCGAACTTGGCCAGATCGATGTCGTGGCAGGAAACACAGTCCTTGGCCGAAGGGGGAGCCGCCGCAAGGAATACGGAAAGCAGTCCAACGAGCAGCAGGCGCATAGCCACCTCACATGTCGGCTATCACCCTAGCGCGTTTACCTCCCATTAAGATACCTGATGGTGATCTAGATCACGATAGAGGCAGACGTCGGAAGTGCTTGGATAAAAGAATATATGTTACTACATCTGTCGGAATCTGTTGTGGGCAGTCCCCATGGGTACAGAAAAAACCGGGCGGGAATCCCCGCCCGGTAACGATCACGATCCGACTTCAGCGGTTCACTTGCCCTTGTACTCCTTCAGCCAGTTCAGGTCGACATCGGCGGCTTTCTTCTTCGCCTTGGTCTCTTCGAGGAACTTGCCGCGAGCGGACATCTCGCCACCCTTCTTGGGGGCGCCGACGTGGCAGGCCTTGCAGTCCTTGACCTCGGCGAAACCGAGTTCCTGGGCCTTCTTGACCCAGGGCATCTTGGCCTGGGCGGGAACGGCGAGAATCAGCGCCGCAGCGGCGATGAGGGTGGCGATGCGCATGGTGCCTCCGGATGGGGGGTCCCGCGGTGGCGGGACGGGGTTGGTCACAGCAATGCAATTAGGGTGCCTGGACCAGGTGATCTCACAAGACCAGAATGGGGTTTGATCCATTAGACCACCAGATGCTCCTGATACTCCCCGAAAACAACCCGCAGGGCATCGCAGATTTCCCCCACGGTGGCCTCGGCTTTCACAGCCGCCACGATGCGTGGCATGAGGTTTTCCGTGCCCCTGGCGGCGGCGGTGAGTTCGGCCAGCCGGGCCGAGGCGGCTGCCTGGTCCCGCCCCGCCCGCACGGCCGCCACCTGGCGGCGCCGGGTCTCGCCCAGGGACTCGTCCACCCGCAGGAGATCGGGCGCCACCTCGCCATTGATGGCGAAGCGGTTCACGCCGACCACGATCTGCTCGCCCTTCTCCACGGCCTTCTGGTAGGCGTAGGCCGCATTCTGGATCTCGCGCTGGGGAAGGCCCTTCTCGATGGCGGCGACCATGCCCCCCAGCTCGTCCACCTTGGCCAGCAGCGCGGAGGCGCGGGCCTCCAGCTCATCTGTCAGGGATTCGATGAAATAGCTCCCCGCGAAGGGATCCACCACGTCTGCCACGCGGGACTCATGAGCCAGGATCTGCTGGGTGCGCAAGGCGATCATGGCGCTCTGCTCGGTAGGCAGAGCCAGGGCCTCGTCCCGGCTGTTGGTGTGCAGGCTCTGGGTGCCGCCACAGACCGCGGCCATGGCCTGCACGGTGGTGCGCACGATGTTGTTGTCCGGCTGCTGGGCCGTGAGCGTGCTGCCGGCCGTCTGCGTGTGAAAACGCAACATCTGGCTTTTTGCATCGGTCGTCTTGAAACGCTCCTTCATGATCCGCGCCCAGAGACGACGGGCGGCGCGGAACTTGGCCACCTCTTCGAAGAACTGGTTGTGGGCGTTGAAAAAGAAACTGAGTCTTGGCGCGAAGGCTTCCAGCTTCAGCCCCGCATCCAGCGCCGCCTGCACATAGGCGATGCCGTCGCCCAGCGTGAACGCGATTTCCTGGGCCGCGGTGCAGCCGGCCTCGCGGATGTGGTAGCCGGAGATGGAGATGGTGTTCCAGTTGGGCACCTGGTCCGCGCAGAAGGAGAAGATGTCCGTGATGAGGCGCAGGCTCTGGCGCGGCGGGAAGATGTAGGTGCCGCGAGCCATGTATTCCTTGAGGATGTCGTTCTGGATGGTGCCGCTCACCTTGTCCCAAGAAATGCCCTGCTCTTCTGCCACGGCAAGATACAGCGCCAGCAGCACGCTGGCCGGCGCGTTGATGGTCATGCTGGTGCTGACCTTGTCCAGGGGGATGTCCCGGAACAGGGTGCGCATGTCGTGGATGGAGCTGATGCTCACGCCCACCTTGCCCACTTCGCCCAGCGCCATTGGATGATCGGGGTCCATGCCGATCTGCGTGGGCAGGTCGAAGGCCACGGAGAGGCCCGTGGTGCCCTGCTCCAGCAGGTAGCGGTAGCGTGCGTTGCTCTCTTCCGCCGTGGCGAAACCGGCGTACTGGCGCATGGTCCAGAGGCGCCCGCGATAGCCGGTCGGCTGCACATGGCGCGTGAAAGGGAACTTTCCCGGCGCCCCCAGGTCCCGCAATGGATCATGGTCCGCCAGATCTGCCGGCGTGTAGCTGTTCTTCAGCGGGATGCCCGAACTGGTCTCGAAGGCCCGCTGGCGGAGCTTCGCCGGATCCTCCGGCACCGTGAGCTGCGCGCGCACCTGGTCCAGGAAATCCTTCTGGTACATGGGGCCTCCGTGGAATCCACGATAGCACCGGGAATGCGGGCCACGGCGGGTTCCAACGACCGCCTAGGTCACCATGACGATCTCAGGCTCCAGGCTCTCTTCTTCCAGGAGGCTGGCGATCCTGTCCGCCGGAACCGCCTGGCTGAACAGAAAGCCCTGGGCGCCGTGGCATTCGTGCTCACGAAGGAAGGAAAGCTGCCCCTCGGTCTCCACGCCTTCTGCGACGACCTGCAGGTTGAGGCAGGCTCCCATGGCGATGATGGCCGTGGCGATGGCGGCATCGGTGGGATTGTGCTCGAGGTCGCGGATGAAGGACTTGTCGATCTTGAGGGTGTTGACCGAGAACCGTTTGAGCTGCGCGAGTGAGGAATAGCCTGTGCCGAAATCGTCGATGGAGACCTGGATGCCCAGGGCCCTCACTTCTTCCAGGACGGACACGGCCAGGGCAGGATTCTGCATGACCACAGTCTCGGTGATCTCGAGTTCCAGCCATTCCGGCTCCAGCCCCGTCTCCTCGAGGATCTGCATCACCGAGGTGGCCATGCCCGGCTGCTGGAGCTGGTAGCCGGAGAGATTCACGCCGATGCGCATGGGGCGCAGCCCCTGCGCCCGCCACCGGACGCTCTGGAGGCAGGCCTCCCGCAGCACCCATTCGCCGAGCGGAAGAATGAGACCGGTCTCCTCGGCCAGCGGGATGAATTCGGAAGGCGAGAGCAGGCCCAGCTCGGGGTGCTCCCAGCGCACCAGGGCCTCGATGGCACTCATCCGGCCCGTGCCCACGTCCACCTTCGGCTGGTAGTAGACGCGGAACTCGCCCGCATCCAGTGCACGGCGGAGGCTGTTGGACAGGACGAGCCGGCGCTCGGCGTCTTCGTCCATCCTCGGGTGGTAGAACTGGTAGTTGTTCCTGCCGCGGCTCTTGGCGTGATACATGGCGCTGTCAGCCTTCTTCACCAGAGCTTCGCTGCCTCCCCCATCCTCGGGAAAGACACTGATGCCGACACTGGCCGTCACGAAGATCTCATGGTCGCCGATCTTGAAGGGGCGTGCCAGGGGCTTCAGAAGCCTCCCCGCCAGGCTGGAGGCCTCCTTGTGGTCCTCCACGCCGTTCAAGGCCACGATGAACTCATCGCCGCCGATACGGCAGACGGTATCGGTGTCACGAATCGCCCCCTGCATCCGCTTCGCCACGACCCGCAGCAACTCATCGCCCACGGCGTGACCCAGGGTGTCGTTGATCAGCTTGAAGCGGTCCAGGTCCACGAACAGCACGGCGAGACTCTGGCCGGCTTTCCGGGTCTCGTCCTGAGCCGTGTCCAGCCTCTCCAGCAGGGAGGTCCGGTTGGGGAGGCCCGTCAGCCCGTCAAAGTGCGCCATCCGGAAGAGCTGCTCCTCGGCCTGCTTGCGCACGGTCACATCACGGCAGATGCACCAGGCCATCCTGGGGCGTCCGTCCTTGAGGGCCGGCGCGATGTTGCCTTCCACCGAGATGTGCCCGCCGTCCACCGCCAGGAAATCGGCCTCGATGGAGGTTCCCTGGGCCGCGGCCATGGCCCGCCCGAATTCCTTCAGCACGCGCGCGCGGTGTTCCAGATCGATGAGGTCGAAGAAGGAGGTGGAACCCAGGCCCTCGAGGTCGTAGCCCATGACCTTCACCCAGAGCGGATTCGCATAGAGGAACCGGCCTTCAGGCGTGAGACAGACGATCAAGTCGTTCGCCGTGTCCACGAACTGCTGCAGCTGGGCTTCGCGGGCCCGCAGGGCCCGGTGTTCCCACCGGATGATCGACATGAGTCGGGCTGTGATGAGGGCCACCGCGGTGTTCAGGATCGCGGCCCAGGACCAGGCGAGTCCCAGGTAGAGCGGGTTGGCGTTCAACGATTCCGTTGCGAAGGGCATCGCCACCGGGGGCAGCAGGCCGAAATAGTGCCCCGCCAGCATGAGTCCATGCATGGCTCCGCCGACGGTGCCCATGGCCCAGACCTCCCGCGGCCGGGGCAGCAGGAAGGCCGCTTCCATGGTGGCGATCATGTAGGCGGGCCAGAACCAGCTGGACGGTCCCCCGCTGAAGTGGATCAGGACTGTGATGAAGAAGAGGTCCAGCAGGATCTGGGCGTGGTCCGAGTAGCGGAAGGACCTCGCCTGGAACCAATCCATCTGGAGGACCAGGCTATAGGCGGCCACCGAAGCCACCGAGGCCGCCAGAAAGACCAGCTGAGCGCGGGTCAGGAAGAAACCATAGGCACTGACCGAGAAAAGCCCGCCCGCGAAAAGCCCATAGAGCCCGATGATCCCCACCAGGCCCCAGCGGGCCATGGCCACCAGCCTCGTCCGGACTTCCCGGTCCGTCCACGCCACGGTCCCGAGGGGCACCCCGGGGGTGCTCGGAAAGGCGCCCGAATCGGTATCGAGCCAGTCTGCGGATTCGGTCCAGGGTGACACAGGTCTCCTTATTCATTACCCAAAGGTCAACTGTCAATGATCCGTGGGGAACTTGCAGTGATTACTGTCACGCAATCGAGCCGACAAGTTTATGTAATGCAAAGATTTATATTTAAAATATTGCGTTTTTCTACAATGTGATCTCTGGTCTGACCGCCCCTTCTGCTCCACGCCGTTGAGCCCCCGTCGCCGAGCGGGCCCCGGACAGGTTCGCGCCCTCCCTGGCGAATTCTCCTGAGGCTATGCTTCCAGGAAACCCCAGGAACCTGCTCATGCCGATGCCACCACCTGCCCCACCTGTTTCCTACCGCCTGCTCCAGGGCGCCGACCTGTGGACCACCCAGGGGCCGCAGCATGGCCAGGCCGTGGTCATCCGGAAGGGCAGGATCCTGGCCGTGGGCCCCGTGGACACCCTCGCCAAGGCCCACCCCAAGGCCCAACGCGTCGATCTCCCGGGGGGAACCCTGCTACCGGGGCTCATCGAGGGCCACGCCCATGTGGGCGGGCTGGGCGCCCTGTCCCGGAAGGTCGACCTCACGGGGCTCGCGGACCTGAACGGCACCCTGGCGCGCGTCCGTGCCTGGGTCTCTGCGCACCCCCAGGGCTGGCTGCTGGGCCGGGGCTGGGATCAGAACCGCTGGCCGACCAAGACCTTTCCGAAGGCCCTCGACCTGGACGCCCTCACCGGCACCCGGCCCGCCTTCCTCCAGCGCGTGGACGGCCACGCCGCCTGGGTGAACAGCGCGGCCCTGGCCATGGCGGGCATCGGCTCCAGCACACCGGATCCCGAAGGCGGCCGCATCCTCAAGGATGCCACCGGCCGGCCCACGGGCATCCTGCTGGATGCCGCTGTACAGCTGGTGGAGAAGCTCATTCCCGAACCCACTTCCGCCGAGTTGGAAGCACGATTGAAGGCGGGCCTCACGGCCCTGCGGGCGGACGGATTCACGGCCGTGGCGGACATGGGCGTGGGGGCGCGCGAGCTGGCTGCCTACCGGCGCATGGCCGCTGCGGGCACCCTGCCCATCCGCGTCTTCGCCTACCTGAACCACGACCACAGCCTGATGTTGCGGGAACTGAAGCAGGGCCGGGCGAAGAACCTGTCCTTCTTCCAGGTCCAGGGCGTGAAGTTCTACCTGGATGGCGCCCTGGGCAGCCGCGGCGCCCGGCTCCTGGCCCCCTACGCGGACGAGCCGTCCACCCTGGGCCTCTGGGTCACCGACCCCGCCAAGGTCGCCCTGGACGCCTCCATCACCCTGCGGGCGGGGTTCCAGCCTGCCATCCACGCCATCGGCGACGCGGCCAACCGGACGGCCCTGGATCTGCTGGCCCAGGCCATGAAGAAGGGCAAGGGCACCCTGCCCCCGCGCATCGAGCACGCCCAGATCGTCACCGCCGAAGATGCCGCCCGCTTCGGGAAACTTGGCGTGGTGGCCAGCGTCCAGCCCGTCCACTGCACGTCGGACCACAGCTGGACGCCCGCCCGCCTGGGTCCCGGACGCGTGGACGAGGCCTTCCCCTGGCGCAGCTTCGCGAACGGGGGTGCCCTCCTCGCTTTCGGCAGCGACGCCCCCGTGGAGGACCCCAATCCCTTCGTCAGCCTCGCCGCCGCCGAGACCCGGCAGGATCCCGACGGGAGCCCGCCCGGCGGCTTCCTGCCTGCCCAACGCCTCACCCGCGCCGAGGCCGTCCGCGCCTACACCGCCGGCAACGCTGCGGCCCTGGGCCGCGCCAAGGATATGGGCGCCATCCAGAAGGGCGCCGTGGCGGACTTGCTGTGGGTCCAGGCGCCCCTGGGAGACCTCAGCCCCGAAGCCCTGCGGAAGGTGAAGCCCGGGCGGTTGTGGGTGAACGGGGTGGAAGCGCCCCTGGCACACTGATCGTATGAACCTCCGCCCCGCCACCCCCCTGCTGGCCCCCTCGCTGCTCTCCGCGGACTTTGCGCGGCTGGGGGAGGAACTGCGGATGATCGAATCGGCGGGCGCCCAGGTGGTGCATGTGGACGTCATGGACGGCCGCTTCGTACCGAACATCACCATCGGCCTGCCGGTGGTGGAAGGCCTGCGCAAGGCCACGACCCTGCCCCTGGACTGCCACCTGATGATCGTGGAGCCCCTGCGCTTCGCCGCCGACTTCGTGAAGGCGGGCGCCAACTGGGTGAGCGTCCACCAGGAGGCAGATCCCCATCTTCACCGTACCCTCGCCGCCATCCGGCAGGCGGGTGGCAAGGCGGGTGTGGTACTGAACCCCGGCACGCCCGTGGAGACGCTGGTGGACCTCGTGGGCGATTTCGATTTCGTGCTGCTCATGAGCGTGAACCCCGGCTTCGGTGGCCAGAGCTTCATTCCCCGCGTGCTGGACAAGGTGAAGCGCCTCGACGCCCTGCGCGACGAGCGCGGCGTCCCCTTCTTCATCCAGGTGGATGGCGGCGTGGGCATGAAGAACGCCGCCCACCTCATCCGCGCCGGTGCTGACTGCCTCGTGGCCGGCAATGCGGTGTTCAAGGCGGAGGACCCCAAGGCCGCGGTGGCCTCGCTCTTGCAGGAAATGGGCGCGGGGCGCCAGGCCTGATGCCCCAGAGCCGGCGCAGATTCGATCGAACCTGGTTCAGGAGCATCCTGGACTGGCACCGATCCTGCTGTCCACGCATCTAAGCCAGTGCCTCCATCGAGGACCTGGAAGGGAGGGAGCCATGACACGCCATCGAACGTCCAGCACCCTGGTTCTCTTGTTTCTGGCAGGTTTGACCTTACCTGCCCTGGCCCAGCGGGACCACCGGGAGGAAGGCCCGCGACCCGACCACCCCCGTGAAGAACGCCGCCAACCCGAGCGGGGCCACGAGCAGGCCGCGCCCAGGCGGACTGCCCCCCAGGCTCCTCGCTCTTCAAGGGAGATGGAGCGGTCCCGGCCCATGCCTGGACCGGAGCGCCAGGCGCGGCCGGAGCGCCCCGTCCGGCCCGAAGGACGCATGGAGCGGGAGGAACCGCGAAGCGCCCGCAGACCCCCCTCAAGCCGGGAGCCCTCCCGCCCGCAGACGCGTGAAGCGCGCCCATCCCCACGAGCCTCTGAGACCGCCCGTGCCTGGCAGGCGCGGGATACCTGGCGCCGGGACGCTTGGCCCGCCCGCTCCAGCTGGCGGGAGCATCGCGCCCAACACTGGGAGCGCGACCACCGGACCTGGGCCCAGCGTGGGGGCTATGGCGGCTACCGCATTCCCGAGCCGCAGTTCGTCTCCCGTTTTGGGTACGGGCATCCCTTCCTCATCGGCAGCCGCCCGGTGATCTACCAGGGCTATCCCCGGTTCCGGTGCGGGGGCTACTGGTTCCTCATCGTGGATCCCTGGCCGGAGTTCTGGGTGGACGACTGGTACCTGACGGACGAGGTGTACGTCGACTACTACGGCGACGGATACTACCTGGTCAACCCCCGCCATCCGGGGATCCGCGTCGCGATCACGGTCTTCCTGTAGCGATCAGCGCATCCTTGGCCGGGCGCTTCAGGCGCTTGATGGCCCGCTCGCGCCGCAGGGCCTCGGCCTTCGAGCCGCAGGCTTCACGATAGACCAGCACCAGGGGCCCGCGGCCCCTGGTGTACTTGGCGCCCTTGCCTTCGCCGTGCTGCTGCAACCGCGCTTCCACATCGAGCGCAATGCCGCAGTAGAGCGTGTCGTCCACACACCGGAGCAGGTACACCCACCAGGTTGTGCTCAAGGCTTCAGGCCCAGGATCTCCCGGAGCCGGGCCAGGCCGTCCGGCTTGCCCCTGCCCCGCGGCAGGTGGAGCACCACGAGGACCTGCCCACGGCCGCCGGCCACCCAGGCACTGGTGGCCGCAGGGTCGCCGGGCACGGGGGCCGTACCCGTCATGAACCACCAGCCCTCCTTGCCGAACAGGTCCATGAACTCGACCCAGAAGCCCGCCAGGTACCGCTTCCCGAACGTGATCACCTCCGTCTTGTCCGGTTCCATCAGCCAGCGGAGGAAGGCCTCGGGGCTGGTGCGAAGCAGATCCCCGCGGCCCACCCAATCCGGGGTCAGGGGAGGCAACGCTTCCCCGGGAGGCAGCCGGCGACCCAGGAAGGGGCTGAAGACGTCCTCCAGCCGGCTGCGCCCCGCATCTTCGCCGTAGTCCTGTCCCCATCGCGCCATGGATGCGGAGATCCAGGCCAGAAAGGCGAGGTCGCAGTCCTCCTTGAGTGCCCGGCCAAGGTCCAGGCGCCCGTGCCCGCCGCGATCCCCGCAGGCGAAGGGCCCCTCGGAACCCTTGCAGCGGTACTGGACCCCGGCACTGGACCATTCGGCGCCTTCCAGCCGCATCCAGACCAGCTTGGCGAGGCCACCCATGGGCGCCTCACGGCGGGCCTCGCCGTAGCTCTTCACCTCGCCATCACCCAGGGTGAGGGCGAGCCCCTCACCGGCCTTCAGCGCCGGGACGGGAATCACCGGTTTCGAGGCGGTAGTGGAGGGCTGCGCCATCAGGAGAAGGGCCGGAAAGAACAGGACGAGAAGAGGCCTGGCCTTCCCCATCCGGGATTCGCCGTGCGAGCCCCCGCCTGCCACGCCCCGTGCCCACACTGGAACCTCCGCTGTGGGGCGATGCTAACAAGAATCGGGCGAGCCAGTGAGTCCCTGGCAGACTGGTCCCATGTCGGATCGCCGCGTGCTCGTGAACCTCCGGGGCCTGCTGACCCCCGATCCCGCCCACGCCTGGGCGGTCGAGCGCATTCCAGAAGCGGCCCTGGCCCTGGAGAACGGCCAGGTGGCCTGGATGGGCCGGGCCGCAGACCTGCCCGCCGCCTGGACCGACGCACCGAAGGTGGATGGCGGCGGTGCCTGGGCCACGCCAGGCTTCGTGGATCCCCACACCCACCTGCTCTTCGGCGGCAACCGCTCCGGCGAGTTCAACCGGAGGCTCCACGGTGCCAGCTACCAGCAGATCGCCGCCGAAGGTGGCGGCATCCGGGAGACCGTGCGTGCCACCCGGAGCGCCACGGTGGAAGCGCTGGTGGCCTCGGGCGAGGAACGCTTGAAGGCTTTCCGCAAGCGGGGTGTGGTGCACCTCGAATGCAAGACGGGCTACGGCCTGGAGCTGGAAGCGGAATCCCGCCTCACGGCGGCGTATGCGGAACTGAAGAAGCGGGGCTGGAGCTTCGATGTGACCTTGCTTCCCGCCCACGACCTGGCCCCGGAATTCGGCGGGGACGCCGAGGCCAACGCCCGGGCCGTGGCCGAGGACTGGCTGCCCGAGCTGGTGCGCCGCCACCCCGGGGTGGCCCGATTCTGCGATGTGTTCGTGGAAACCGGCGTCTACACCGCCGATCAGGGCCGGCGCATCTTCGAGGCTGGCAAGCGCCTGGGCCTGATCCCGCGGGTGCATGCGGACGAACTCAGCTGGACCGGCGGTGCCGAACTGGCCGCTGAAGTGGGCGCAGCCAGTGCCGATCACCTCATGTTCTGCAGCGAGGCCGGCATGAAAGCCATGGCCGCCGCCGAGGTCACGCCCGTGCTGCTGCCCGGCACGACGCTCTTCCTGGGCATGCGCGACTGGGCTCCCGCCCGGAAGATGATCGAGGCCGGCTGCCGGGTGGCCCTGGCCACGGACTTCAACCCGGGCTCCTGCCCCTGCGTGGACCCCCTCACGATCCTCCGCCTGGGCTGCCTCCAACTGCGCATGACCTTCGAGGAGGCCTTCACGGCCCTCACCCTCCATCCCGCCCGCAGCCTGCGCCGCACGAACCTCGGCCACCTCTTCCCCGGCGCCAAGGCCGATGTGCTGTTGTGGGACGTGAAGGAAATGCTGGAACTGGTGTACTGGGTGGGTGAACCCTACCGGCCCAGGCTCATGCCCGCCTGATCCAAGGGCCGGGTACAAAACGAAGCCCCGGGCCGATTCCCGGGGCTTCTCCTGCGAGTGCTGAGGCCTACTGTTCGGCGTGCCTGGAGGCCTCCTGCACGATGTGATAGATGCGTTCCTT
>Ga0255338_1001947_pt1 | contig 34408 bp, 29 predicted proteins | sample MeOH1_35cm_T4_19_FD_203715 | JGI IMG/M metagenome (GOLD analysis project Ga0255338, IMG submission 203715) | Sandy soil microbial communities from University of British Columbia, Vancouver, Canada - MeOH1_35cm_T4_195 | ecosystem: Engineered > Artificial ecosystem > Sand microcosm > Unclassified ...
CCGACGCCGTCACGCGGGCGACGAGCGGCGCTGCACCGGGTCGGCCGCCCACGAGGCCAGCAGCCGGAGGCGCTCGGCCGAGGGCGACCCCGGCTCCGCGGTGTAGATCATCAGCACCTGGCCCGGCGGAACACGTCGCTGCGCGTGGACAGCTCGCCGACGAGGTCCTGCAGGGCCTTGTCGTGCGGGTCACGTCCGGCCTCGGCGCGCATGATCGCCACACACATCTCGGCGAACCGGTCCCAGTCCGGGTAGGAGTCGTGCGCCGCCGGGTCGAGGAACTGCTGACGCCGGCAAGCATGGCCACCTCGCTGCGGCGCAGTCCCGGCACCCGCCGGTGGGGGCCGCCGACCACGCCGGCCACCTCGGGCGTCACCTTCGCGCGTCGCGACACGAGGAACTGGCGAACCTCGGCTCGGATGTCCATGGGGCCGACGGTAGGCCGACGGTGCACCGCGCGGGAGGCCCCGGGAAGAGGTGTACTGCCGGTACACCCCTCGACAGGGACTCCCCGCGCGCCGCGGGGTGAGGTTCGCTGGTGCCGTTCCGAGCAGAGAGGTACCACCATGCGTGCCGTTGTCATGTATGCCCCCGGCGACGTCCGGGTCGACGAGACGGAGCGGCCGGCGATCGTCGAGCCGACCGACGCCGTCATCCGGCTTGCCGCCACCTGCATCTGCGGGTCCGACCTGTGGCCGTACCGCGGCGCCGACCCGGTGGACCACCAGCCGATGGGTCACGAGTACGCGGGTGTGGTGGACCAGGTCGGCGCGGCCGTGACGAGCGTGAAGGTCGGCGACTTCGTCGTCGGGTCGTTCTTCTCGTCCGACAACACGTGCGAGATCTGCCGGGCCGGCTACCAGACCCACTGCGTGCACCGCGGCCCCGGGGCCGTGCCGGGCGCCCAGGCCGAGTACGCCCGGATCCCGCAGGCCGACGGCACGCTCGTCGCGACCCCCGGCATGCCGGAGCCGGACCTGATCCCGTCGCTGCTGGCCGCCTCGGACGTGCTCGGCACGGGCTGGTTCGCCGCCGTCGCGGCCGAGGCGGGCCCGGGCAAGACCGTCGCCGTCGTGGGTGACGGGGCGGTGGGCCTGCTCGGTGTGCTCGCGGCCCGGCAGCTCGGCGCCGAGCGGGTCGTCGTGATGTCCCGCCACGCGCCGCGTCAGGCGCTGGCCCGCGAGTTCGGCGCGACCGACGTGGTGGAGGAGCGCGGCGACGCGGGGGTGGCCCGCATCAAGGCGCTGACCGGCGGGCTCGGGGCGCACTCGACGATCGAGGCCGTGGGGACGCAGGAGTCGATGATGCAGGCGATCCGCGCCACGCGGCCGGGCGGGCACGTCGGCTTCGTCGGCGTCTCGCACGACGTCGCGCTCCCGGGTCGCGAGCTGTTCCACTCCGGCGTGCACCTGCACGGCGGCCCCGCACCGGTGCGCCGGTTCCTGCCGGAGCTGATCGCGCTGATCTGGGACCGCCGGATCGACCCGGGCAAGGTCTTCGACCTCGCCCTTCCCATCGAACGGGCCGCCGAGGGCTACCGGGCGATGGACGAGCGGCGCGCCACCAAGGTGCTGCTGACCTTCTGACGACGAAAGGACACGACCATGAAGCTGACGCACAGCGGCGGCACCGCCGCCGGACCCGAGGACTGGTTCACCGGCACCGTCTTCGTCGACACCCTCCGGGCGCCGGACGAGCAGTCCGCGGTGGGCTGCGCCTACGTGCGCTTCGCGCCCGGGGCCCGCACCGCCTGGCACCGCCACCCCCACGGGCAGACGCTGTACGTGACCGACGGCGTCGGCTACGTCGCCGTCCGTGGCGGCGAGGTGCGCGAGATCCGCCCCGGCGACGTCGTCTTCGTCGAGCCCGACGAGGAGCACTGGCACGGCGCCGCGCCGGACCGGTTCATGGCGCACGTCGCGATCCACGAGGCGGACGGGCAGGGTGGCACGGTCACCTGGCTCGAGCACGTCGGCGACGAGGAGTACCGCCGCGGGGAACACGGACACGCTTCCGAGAGTTGAGCGTGGTGGACTCAAGAACACCGCGGCCGACTTGCCATCCTCAGCACCCGCCCGCAGACTTGAGCCGCTCAGACTCAACGGAGCACACGGAGCTAGGAAGGCACAGACATGGCACGAGCAGTCGGCATCGACCTCGGCACCACCAACTCGGTGGTCGCCACCCTCGAAGGCGGCGAGCCCACGGTCATCGCCAACGCGGAGGGGTCGCGCACGACGCCGTCCGTCGTCGCGTTCTCCAAGACCGGCGAGGTGCTCGTCGGCGAGATCGCCAAGCGGCAGGCCGTGACGAACGTCGACCGCACCATCACGTCGGTCAAGCGCCACATGGGCACGGACTGGACGACGAAGATCGACGACAAGACGTACACCCCGCAGGAGATCAGCGCCCGCGTCCTCGGCAAGCTCAAGCGGGACGCCGAGGCCTACCTGGGCGAGCCGATCACCGACGCGGTGATCACCGTCCCCGCCTACTTCAACGACGCGCAGCGCCAGGCGACCAAGGACGCCGGCACCATCGCCGGCCTCAACGTGCTGCGCATCATCAACGAGCCCACCGCGGCCGCGCTGGCCTACGGCCTGGAGCGCGGCAAGGAGGACGAGCTGATCCTCGTCTTCGACCTCGGCGGCGGCACGTTCGACGTCTCGCTGCTCGAGGTGGGCAAGGACGACGACGGCTTCTCGACGATCGAGGTCCGCGCGACGAGCGGCGACAACCACCTCGGCGGCGACGACTGGGACGCCCGGATCGTCGACTGGCTCGTCGGGCAGGTGAAGAACGGCACCGGCGTGGACCTGTCGAAGGACAAGATCGCGCTGCAGCGGCTGCGCGAGGCCGCCGAGCAGGCGAAGAAGGAGCTGTCGTCCGCGACGAGCACCAACATCAGCCTCCAGTACCTCTCGATGAGCGAGAACGGCCCCGTCCACCTGGACGAGAAGCTGACGCGTGCCCAGTTCCAGCAGATGACGCAGGACCTGCTCGACCGCACCAAGGCGCCGTTCCAGGCCGTGATCCGCGACGCCGGCATCAAGGTGGGGGACATCGACCACGTGGTGCTCGTCGGCGGCTCGACGCGCATGCCCGCGGTGACCGAGGTGGTCACCGAGCTCACCGGGGGCCAGGAGCCCAACAAGGGCGTCAACCCGGACGAGGTCGTCGCCGTCGGCGCGGCCCTGCAGGCCGGCGTCATCAAGGGCGACCGCAAGGACGTGCTGCTCATCGACGTCACCCCGCTGTCCCTCGGCATCGAGACCAAGGGCGGCGTGATGACCAGGCTGATCGAGCGCAACACGGCCATCCCCACCAAGCGGAGCGAGATCTTCTCCACCGCCGAGGACAACCAGCCGTCCGTGCTCATCCAGGTGTTCCAGGGCGAGCGCGAGTTCGCGCGGGACAACAAGCCGCTGGGGACCTTCGAGCTGACCGGGATCGCGCCCGCGCCGCGCGGCGTCCCCCAGATCGAGGTGACCTTCGACATCGACGCGAACGGCATCGTCCACGTGTCCGCCAAGGACCGCGGCACGGGCAAGGAGCAGTCGATGACCATCACCGGCGGGTCTGCCCTTCCCAAGGAGGACATCGACCGGATGGTCAAGGACGCCGAGGCCCACGCGAACGAGGACAAGAAGCGCCGCGAGGAGGCCGACGTCCGCAACTCCGCGGAGCAGTTCGCCTACTCGACGGAGAAGATCCTCAAGGACAACGGCGAGAAGCTGCCGGACGCGGTGAAGGAGGACGTCACCGCCAAGATCGCCGAGGTGCGCACCGCGCTGGAGGGCGACGACGTCGCCCGGGTCAAGTCCGCCCACGAGGCGCTGGTGACCGCCGCCCAGAAGATCGGCGAGGCGGTCTACTCCCAGCCGTCCGCGTCCGACGAGGCCCCGGGCTCCGCGTCCGGCGGCGAGGGTGCCACCGCCGGCGGCGCAGCCGCGGACGACGACGTGGTGGACGCCGAGATCGTCGACGACGAGGGTGAGACCAAGTGACGGTCCCGTACGACGAGTCCGCCCCGCACGTCGTCGACAAGCGGCGGATCGACCCGCAGACCGGGCAGCTGCGGGAGGGGCCGGCCGACGCCGGCCCCTCCGCGGCGGGCTCGTCCGGCGGCGGTGTGGACGTCGCGTCGTCGGAGGCGCTGGCGGCGGCGGAGGCCCTGGCGGCCGAGCGGCTCGACCAGCTCCAGCGCGCCCAGGCGGACTACTACAACCTCGACCAGCGCTACAACGCCTACGTCAAGCGCACGCGGGGCGAGCTGGCGCAGGCCGGCGACCGGGGAGCGGCCGCGCTCGCCGAGGCGCTGATCCCGGTGCTCGACGAGGTCGAGCTGGCCCGCCAGCACGGCGAGCTGACCGGGCCGTTCCAGGCCGTCGCCGAGAAGCTCGAGGCCACCCTGCTGCGGTTCGGCGTCGAGCGGTACGGGGCGCCCGGGGAGGAGTTCGACCCGGCGGTCCACGAGGCGCTGATGCACGCGCACTCGGCCGACGTGGCCGTGCCCACCGTGCAGCAGGTGCTCCAGCCGGGCTACCGGACGGCCGAGCGCGTGCTGCGCGCCGCCCGGGTGGCGGTGGTGGACCCCGAGGGGCCGCAGCTCTGATCGCCGGGACGGCAAGGGAGGGGACGAGGTGACGGGCCAGGACTGGCTGGAGAAGGACTTCTACGCCGTCCTGGGCGTGCCCAAGGACGCCGACGCGACGGCGATCAAGAAGGCCTACCGCAAGCTGGCGCGCCAGCTGCATCCCGACCACAACCCGGGCGACGCCGCGGCCGAGGCTCGCTTCAAGGACATCGGCGAGGCGTACTCGGTGCTGTCGGACGCCGAGCAGCGCCAGCAGTACGACCAGCTGCGCGCGATGGCCGGCGGTCCCCGCTTCACGGCGGGCAGCCGGTCGGGCGGCGCCGGGGGGACGGCCGGCTTCGAGGACATGTTCGGGGGGATGTTCGGCGGGGGCGGCGGGTCGCGCGTGCGCTACTCCACGGGCGGCGGCTTCGAGGACGTGCTCGGCGGGCTGTTCGGCGGGGGGTTCGGTCAGCCGCGCGGGCCGCGCCGCGGTGTCGACCTCACCGCGACCACCACGCTGCCGTTCCGCACGGCGGCCGAGGGTTCGACCGTGTCGCTGAGCGTCGAGGGCCGCACGGTCAACGCGCGGATCCCCGCGGGTGTGCGCGACGGGCAGAAGATCCGGCTGCGCGGCAAGGGGCGCCCGGGCGACCCCGGCGCGGAGCCCGGCGACCTGGTGATCACGGTCGCGGTGACGCCCCACCCGGTGTTCTCCGCCGAGGGCGACGCGCTGCGGGTCACCGTGCCGGTGGCGTTCGACGAGGCCGCGCTGGGCGCCACGGTCGAGGTCCCGACGCTCGACGGCGGCACCGTCAAGGTCAAGGTCCCGGCCGGCACGCCCTCGGGGCGCACCCTGCGCGTCAAGGGCAAGGGGATCACCACCTCGAAGGGCACGGGCGACCTGCTGGTCACCGTCCAGGTGGTGGTGCCGCAGAAGCTGACGCCCGCGGCGCGCGAGGCGGTGCAGGCCTTCGGCATCGCCACTTCCGGCGAGGACGTGCGAGCCGACCTGATGAGCCAGGCCCGGGTCTGACATGGCGGCCGACGAGGACGCGCGCGTGTTCGTCATCTCCGTGGCCGCGGAGCTGGCGGGCATGCACCCGCAGACGCTGCGCCAGTACGACCGGCTGGGCCTGGTGTCGCCCGGCCGCACGCGCGGGCGCGGGCGGCGCTACTCGCTGCGGGACATCGCCCTGCTGCGCGAGGTGCAGCGCCTGTCGCAGGACGAGGGCGTCAACCTCGCCGGCGTGAAGCGGATCCTCGACCTGGAGGCGGAGCTGCTGGCCGCGCGGCGTCAGGTCGAGTTCCTGCGCGACCTGCTGGACCCCGGCCGGCGGGTGTTCACCGCCGACCCGACCGGCACGGTGGTCGCCGACCGCCGTCGCCCGGTCGCCGCCGAGCCGGTGCGCGCCTCCACGTTCCGGGTGCGCCGGCTGCTGCCCGGCCCGGGCACCCGCCCGTCCTGACCCGGGCACGCGCGCCCCGGCGGAGCCTCAGCCCGCCAGGGCGCGGCCCGGGATCGCCGCCAACAGCTCCTGCGTGTAGGGGTCCTGCGGGTCGTCGAAGATCCGCTCCGGCGTGCCGGACTCGACGATCCGTCCCGCCTGCATCACGTGCACCTCGTCGGAGATCATCCGCACCACCGACAGGTCGTGGCTGATGAACAGGTAGGTCAGGTGCAGCTCGCGCTGCAGGTCGTCGAGCAGCTGGAGGATCTGCGCCTGGACCAGCACGTCCAGCGCGGAGACCGCTTCGTCGAGCACCACCAGGTCGGGACGCAGCGCGAGCGCGCGGGCGATCGCCACGCGCTGCCGCTGGCCGCCGGACAGCTCGTGCGGGAACCGGTCCGCGGTCGCGGCGGGCAGCGCCACCTGGTCGAGCAGCTCGGCGACCCGCCGACGCCGGCCGCCGGCGTCGGCGACCCGGTGCACCTGCAGCGGCTCGGCGATCGACGCCGCGACCGTGTACCGCGGGTCGAGCGAGGCGTACGGGTTCTGGAACACCGGCTGCACCCGGCGCCGGAACGCGAACATCTCCGCGCGCGTGAATGCCGCAACGTCCGCGCCGTCGAACCTGATCGACCCGGCGGTCGGCGTCTCGAGCGCGAGGACGAGGTTCGCGGTGGTCGACTTGCCGGAACCGGACTCGCCGACCAGCGACACGGTGCACCCGCGCGGCACGTCGAACGACACGTCGTCGAGCGCCGTCAGCGTGCCCCGCTCGCCGCGCAGCGGATACTCCTTGCGCAGGCCACGCACCTGCACCAGCGCCGCGGGCACCGGGACGTGGGCCACCCGCTCGCGGACCGACGCCAGGGAGGGCGCCGCGGCGAGCAGCGCCCGCGTGTAGTCGTCGTGCGGCCGGGTGAGGATCTCCCGCGACGCGCCCTGCTCGACGATCCGACCGCGGTGCATCACGGCGACCCGGTCCGCCCGCTCGGCGGCGAGCGCCAGGTCGTGCGTGATGAGGAACACGGCGGTACCCAGCTGCTCGGTCAGCTCGTCGAGCTGGTCGAGGATGCGCCGCTGGACGGTGACGTCGAGCGCCGAGGTCGGCTCGTCGGCGATGAGCAGCCGCGGCCGGCAGGCCAGCCCCATCGCGATCAGCGCGCGCTGGCGCATCCCGCCGGAGAACTCGTGCGGGTACTGCCGGGCGCGGCGCGTCGGCTCGGGGATGCCGACGAGCTCGAGCAGGTCGACGGCGCCGGCGAACGCCGCCGAACCGGACGCGCGGCCGTGCACCTCGAGCGCCTCGGCGATCTGGTCGCCGATCCGCAGCAGGGGGTCCAGGTTGGACATCGGGTCCTGCGGCACCAGGCCGATGCCCGCGCCGCGCAGCCGGATCATCTGCGCCTCGGGCAGCGCGGTGAGGTCCCGGCCCTCGAAGAGCACGCTGCCGGCGACGATGCGGCCGTTGTCCGGCAGCAGCCGGTTGACCGACGCCGCCATCGTCGACTTGCCGGAGCCGGACTCGCCGACCACCGCGACCGTCTCGCCGGCGTGCACGTCGATCGACACACCCTGGACGGCGGGGACGAGCCCGGCGCTGGTGCGGAAGCTGACGGACAGGTCGCGGATGCTCAGCACGGGGGTGTCGGTCATGACGCTCCTCGTCGGGTCGGGTCGGGGTCGACGGCGGTGACGGCCTCGCGCCACAGCGCGGCCGTGGGCACGGGCGGGCCGTCGGCGAGCAGGCGGTTGGTGGCGACCGCGACGACGACGTCGCGGCCGGGCAGGAAGCCGATCGCACAGCCGGTGTACCCGGGGTGCCAGGCCCACGGCCCGTCGCGGCGCAGCCCGAGCGCCTGCGCGGGGTCCGGGCCGGGGCGGACGAGTTCGAGGGCGACGTCCGGTCGCAGCGGGCCGCCGCCCGCCACGGACGCCGCGAGCGCGCGCCCGGCGGTCAGCAGCTCGTCGACCGTGGCGAACAGCCCGGCGTGGCCGGCGGTGCCGCCGAAGGCGTGCCAGCAGTTGCCGTCGTTCGGCTCGCCCCGCAGCAGGTGCTCGCGCCAGGCGAAGCCGTCGGCTGGCCACCGCACCGGGTAGGGGTCGCCGGTGGCGACCATGCGCCGCTCGGCCTCGTCGCCGCGCGAGCCGGGCGCCGTCCCGTCCGGACCGGGCAGGTACCCGGCGCCGGGGATGCCGAGGGGGGCGAGCGCCAGCTCGGCGACCGCCCCGGCCAGCGGCTCGGCGGCGACCGCCTCGACCACCCGGCCGAGGTGGAGGAACCCGAGGTCGGAGTAGCGGTACGCGGCGTCGAGCGGCCCGTCCGGCGCGAGCGAGTCGAGCACGGCCCACGGGTCCTCGCGCACCCCCGGCGCCAGATAGAGCGGCTGCCACGCGGGCAGCCCGGCGCGGTGCGCGAGCAGGTGCCGGACCGTCGTGCCCGGATGGCCGCCGAACGCGGGGACGAGCGCGCGCACCTCGGTGTCGAAGGTCAGCTCGCCCCGCGAGACGAGGGTGGCCACCGCCACCGTCGTCCCGAGGACCTTGGTGACGGACGCGAGGTCATGGCGCAGGTCGGGGGTCATCGGGGCGCCGGCCGGGTCGGCGACCCCGCGCGCCGCCGTGGTGCGCCTCCCGTCGACGGCGATCCCGACGACGGCTCCGAGGGGTGGGCGGGCACCGACGGAGGTCTCGCCGGGCGTCCCGGCGACGATCCGCGCCGCGGCCGCACCGGTGGCCTCGACCGCGCCGCCGTCGCCCGCCAGGTCGGGCAGCCGCCCGCTCATCGCGCGCCCTCCCGTGCCGCCGTCGCCGCGACGTCCGCCATGACGGGCCGAACGCCCGCCGCGACGTCCGGCCCGATCCCGGGCCCGGCGTGCCGCACGACGAGCTCGCCGTCGTACCGCACCGTGTCGTTCCCGGGCTCGGCGAGCCACAGCCCCGCGTCGAGGTCGTGCACCGTGCCGCCCTGCCACGCGTCGACGATCGCCGCCACGGCGGCGGCAGCCGCGATGCCGACCGTGCTCTCCATCATGCAGCCGACGACCACGGCGAGCCCGAGGTCGAGCGCGCGGCGCGCGACGAGCAGCGCCTGCAGCGGGCCGCCGGACTTCGTCAGCTTGACGTTGACCGCGTCCGCGGCCCCGGCCCGCGCGACCGCCTCGACGTCCTCGACCGTCCGCACCGCCTCGTCGGCCAGCACCGTCGTCAGGCGCACGGCCCGCACCGCGGCGAGGCCGGGCAGGTCGCCGACGGCGACCGGCTGCTCCACCAGCTCGACCGCGGCGCCCTCGTCCTGCCAGCGCGCGATGGTCCGCACCGCCGTCGGCACGTCCCACGCCTGGTTGGCATCGACGCGCAGCCGCACGGCGGGCCCGACCGCCCGCCGCACCTCGACGAGCGCGTCGCGGGTGACGGGCGCGTCGACCACCTTGACCTTGAGCGTGCCGAACGTGCCGGCAAGCCGTGCGGCCCGCGCGACGAGGGCGTCGAGCTCGGCAACGTCGCGTGCGGCGGACAGCGTCATGTCCGTGCGCACCGCCGAAGGCAGCCCCGGGCGGGCCCCGGACGCGGCGGCAACCAGCTCGGCGGCGATCAGCTCGGCGAAGGGCAGCCCGGCCTCGCGCGCCGCGAGGTCGAGCACGGCGGCCTCGACGCCGGCGCGCGCGGACGCGTTGCCGACGACGGCGCGGGCGAGCCGCGGGGCCCAGGCGCTCGCGTCGGCGGGGTCGGCCCCGACCACCTCGTCCGCCAGCGGCCCGGCGACCGCGGCCTCGACCCCGGCCGCGCTCTCCCCGGTCACCCGCCACGTCGTGACGGCCTCGCCCCACCCCGAGCGTCCCCCCTCGTCGACCGCCTCGACCAGCACGGCCTCGACGACGTGCGTCGCCCGGCGCGCGGTGACGAACGGCCGCGCCAGCGGCAGCGCGAACGGGTGGGTGCGCAGGGCGACGACGCTCACACAGCCCCCCACGGCAGGACGAGCCGCAGCTCGGGCACCCCGAACTGCGACTGCGTCCGGGTGGTGCCGTCGGGGCGCCAGCCGCGCCGGGCGTAGAACGCGCGCGAGGGCGCGTTCGCCTCGAACACCCACAGGTGGGCCAGGGTGGCGCCTCCCGCGCGCAGGTCGTCCGTCGCGGCGTCGAGCAGTGCGCCGCCGGCACCCAGGCCGCGGCTGTCCGGGTGGACGTAGAGCGACTGCACGGTAGCGTCGGCCGGCGTCCAGCGGGTGACGCCGACGACGACCCCGCCGGCGTCCGCGACGAGGATCCGGCCGGCGGGGTCGGCCAGCGCGGCCCGCCACAGGCCGGTCGCGTCGTCGTCGGACATCGCGTCGACGGTCGCGTCCGGCAGCAGCCCGCGGTAGGAGATCCGCCAGCACGCGAGGAACACCGCGACGACCGCGGCGAGGTCGCCGGTGCCGCCCGGGCGCAGCCCGAGGCTCACGGCGCCCGCCGCTCGTCGTGGAGCCGCAGCCGGGCCGGTGGCGCCGCCAGGGGCTCCGGCAGCCGAAGCGGGTCCGCGCCCGGCGTGAGCGCGCCGAGCACGCGGGGCGCGCGCGCCCCCGTGCCACCGGGGACCGTGCCGGGCAGGCCGTGCACCGTCGACCAGCCGATCAGCGCGAAGGCGATCGCCTCCTTGTCGTCGGTCGGCGCACCGAGCTCGTCGGTCGCCACCACCTCGACCCCGGGCAGGCCGGCGCGGATGCCGCCGAGCAGCACGGGGTTGTGCCAGCCGCCGCCGGACACCGCCAGGAACGTCGCCTGCTGGCGCCGCACCTCGTCGACCACCGTCCGGACGGTCAGCTCCGTCAGCGTGCGCACCAGGTCCGCCGGCGCCGGCGAGGTCCCGGCGCGGGCGACGGCCTCGCGGACGTACGGCAGGTGGAAGTGTTCCTTGCCGGTGGAGCGCGGCGGCGGCAGCCGGTAGTACGGGTCGTCGAGCAGCACCGCGAGCAGCGCCTCGTCGACCCGTCCGGCGGCGGCGAGCCGGCCGTCGGTGTCGTACCCCGCCGGGTCGAGGCCGTCCGCGGTGACGACGGCGTCGACCAGCGCGTTGGCCGGCCCCGTGTCGTAGGCGACGAGCGAGCCGTCGGGCCGCACCACCGTGACGTTGGCGATGCCGCCGAGGTTGAGCGCGGCGGCGGTCCCGGCGCGCCCGGCGAGCAGCAGGGCGTCGAGGACGGAGACGAGCGGCGCGCCGTGCCCGCCGGCGACGATGTCGCGGATCCGGACGTCGGCGAGCACCGGCGCGCCGGTCCTCTCGGCGATCCACGCCGGCTGGCCGATCTGCAGCGTGCCGAGCGCGTGCCCGCCGTCCACCCAGTGGAACACCGTCTGGCCGTGCGAGACGACGAGGTCGACGCCGCCGACGCGGTCCGCGACGCGCGCGGCGACGACCGCGAACTCCTGGCCGACGAGCGTGTCCAGCCGGCACACCTCGGCCAGGGTGGTCGGGGCGGGGGGCAGCGCGGCGAGCAGCCGGGCGCGCAGGTCCGCCGAGTACGGCGTCGTGCTGCCGTGCAGCACCCGGCCGTGCAGCGTGTCGCCGTCGAGCGCGAAGTCGACGACGGCGGCGTCGATGCCGTCGTGCGACGTGCCGGAGATCATCCCGAGGACCCGCATCACGCCTCCCCGAACGCGTCGCGCAGCCGCCCGCCGGCCGCCGCGAGCCGGTCGCGCGCGGCCGGCACCTCCACGCCGAGGCGCAGCGTCACCGCCGCGACCTTGACGTCCCACCCGGCAGCCTCGAGCGCCGCGCGGGCCGCCGCGTCGCCGGTGCCCGTCGTCTGCCGGACGATCCGCACGGCACGCTCGCGCAGCTTGTGGTTCGTCGGCCGCACGTCGACCATCAGGTTCCCGTACGTCTTGCCGAGCTGGACCATCGTGATCGTCGAGATCATGTTGAGCACGAGCTTCTGCGCCGTGCCCGCCTTGAGGCGGGTGGACCCGGACAGCACCTCGGGGCCCACCACCACCTCGATCGGCTGCTCGGCGACCCGGGACAGCGGCGACCCGGCGTTGGCCGTCAGGCCGACGGTGAACGCCCCGAGCTCGCGCGCTCGGCGGATCGCGCCGACGGCGTAGGGGGTGCGCCCGCTCGACGCGATGCCGACCACCGAGTCCAGGGGTCCCACCCCCGCGTCGGCGACCGCGGCCGCGCCGGTCGCCGGGTCGTCCTCGGCGCCTTCGGAAGGCGTGACCACCGCGGCGGGGCCGCCGGCGATCAGCGCGACGACGAGCCCGGGCGGTGTGTTGAACGTCGGCGCGCACTCGGACGCGTCGAGCACGCCGAGCCGGCCCGCGGTGCCGGCCCCGACGTAGACGAGGCGGCCGCCGCGCGCCATCCGCGCGGCGATGCCGTCGATCGCGGCGACGATCTGCGGCAGCGCGGCGCGCACCGCGGCCGGCACGGTCGCGTCGGCGTCGTTCATCGTCGCGGCGAGCTCGCCGACACTCATCCGGTCGATCTGCGCGTACCGCGGGTCGTTCGCCTCGGTGGTCAGCAGAGCGAGGTCCTCGCCGTTCATCGCCATTCCTTGCCTCGGGGGTCGAGCACGTCGCGCAGGCCGTCGCCGAGCAGGTTGAGCCCGACGACGAACAGGACGATCACCACGCCGGGGGCGACCATCGTCCACGGCGCGATCGTCACCAGCGTCCGGGACTCGTAGATCATCGAACCGAGCGACGGGGCCGGCGGCGGCGCCCCGAGGCCGAGGAAGCTCAGTGACGCCTCGGTCAGCACCGCCCACGACAGCGCGAGCGTCACCTGGACGATCACGATCGACGTGATGTTCGGCAGCACGTGCCGCAGCATCACGGCCCACCGCGGCTGGCCGGTGCTCGTCGCCGCCCGGACGTACTCGATCTCGCGCAGCGACAGCACGGGCCCCCGCGCCACCCGGATGAAGATCGGCACGTAGACGATCGCGATCGCGATCGCGATGGTGAACCACGTCCGCGCGAACACCGAGGCGAGCGACAGGGCGAGCAGCAGCGGCGGGAAGGCGAACAGCACGTTGGTCACGCCGCTGATCACCGCGTCGGGTGAGCCGCGGTAGAAGCCGGCGACGACGCCGGCCAGCGTGCCGACCACCGTCGCGAACGCCACCGCGGTCAGCGCGATCAGCCCGGAGTTGGCGATCCCGGCGGCTGCCCGCGCGAACACGTCCCGGCCGAACTGGTCGGTGCCGAACCAGTACTGCGCCGACGGCGCCTTGAGGCGGACCGGGGGGTTCTGGGCCACCGGGTCGTGGGGCAGCAGGCCGAAGGCGGCCGCTAGCGCCAGCAGCACCAGCAGCAGCACGACGATGCCGCCCGCCAGCGCGCTGGGGTTGCGCACCAGCGCGCGCAGCCGCTCGGCGGTGCGGCCCGTGCCGGGGGCGAGGTCCGCGGCCGCGACGACCGTGGTCAGGTCGCTCATGCGGCACGCACCCGGGGGTCGATCACCCGGTACAGCGCGTCGGTCAGCAGGTTGACGACGACGAAGGCCAGGGCGATGACGAGCACGGTGCTCTGCACGGTCGCGTACTCCTTCTGCTGGATGCCGAGCAGCACCTGGCGTCCGATGCCGGGCAGCGAGAACACCTGCTCGACGACGACGGCGCCGCCCAGCAGGTAGCCGAACTGCAGGCCGGTCATCGTGACGATCGGCACCAGCGCGTTGCGCAGCACGTGGCGCACCTGCAGCCGGCGGGGTGGGACGCCCTTGGCGCGCGTGGTGCGGACGAAGTCCTGGGAGCGGATCTCGAGGACGGCCGAGCGGGTGGTGCGCATGATGGGGGCGGCGATCCCGAAGGCGAGCACCGCCGCCGGCAGCGCCATCTGCTGGAGGTTGAGGGCCGGGTCCTTCGTCAGCCGCGCGTAGCCCTCCCCGTTGGGGTTCCAGCCGAACCGCGAGGCGAGCACGGACAGCAGGGCGGTGGCCAGGAGGAACGCGGGCACTGACAGGCCGGCGAGCCCGATGACCTGCCCGACGGCGTCCCGCGGCGAGTTGGGCCGCGACGCCGACAGCATGCCGAGCGGGATGCCGATCAGCAGCGACAGGACGATCGACAGCACCGCGAGCTCGAGCGTGACGGGCAGGGCGTTCACCGTCAGGTCGAGCACGCTCGTCTGCGCCCGCGCCGACCAGCCGAGGTTGCCCGTCGCCAGGTTGCCGAGCCAGGAGAAGAACTGGACGGCAAGGGGCCGGTCCAGGCCGTAGTACGCCTCGAGGTCCGCGCGCTGGTCCGGCGTCAGCGCCGCCGCCTCGGTGCCGAGGTTGGCGGTGATCTGGTCGCCGGGGATGGCACGCAGCATGACGAAGACGACGACGGCGACGCCGAGGAGCGTCGCCAGGGCGGTGACGATCCGCCGGACGGCGGGATGCCGGGCGAGGGTGCGCACGTGTGCTCTCCGGGGGGTGGGGGAGGGGTCGGTGGTGCACGGCCGGGGACCGGCCGTGCACCACCGACGGCGGGGCCTCTAGGAGAGGGAGGTGGTCCGCAGGTACTGCAGGGAGTTGTTCGCCATCGGCACGAAGCCGGTGACGCCGTCGCCGGTCGCCGTGTAGTTGAAGCTGGTGAACAGCCAGATCCACGCGGCGTTGTCCTCGAGCTCCCGGCCGATCTTCTCGTAGATCGGCGTGCGCACCGCCGGGTCGGAGCTGGCCCGGCCCTCGACGAAGATCTGGTCGAGGGTGTCCGAGCTGTAGCCGGCGACCTTGTTGAGGTTGCCCGTGCTCGTGAAGTACCGGACGTACATGCCGTCCGGGTCCGGGCGCCCGCCGTTGAGCGCGACGGCCGCCTCGAAGTCGGCGGCGATCCACCGGTCGACGTACGCGCCGGACTCGAGGACCTCGAGGTCGAGCGTGATGCCGGCCTCGGCCAGCTGGGCCTGGAGGTTCTGGGCCTCGTTGACGGAGGTGGAGTACTCACCCTGGGAGACGATCGTCTTGATCGTCACGCCCTCCGGGTGACCGGCCTTGGCCAGGTACTCCTTCGCCTTGTCCAGGTCGCGGGTGGGGCACGGCCGGGCGTTCGGGTCGGACTTGTAGGCCGGCGACGTGATCGGGCCGGTCACCTCGCCCTCTCCGAGCGCTGCGGTGTCGAGCACCTGCTGGCGGTCGATCGCGCACTGCATCGCCAGCCGGACGTTGACGTCCGTCAGCGCGCCCTGGCGGGCGTTGAGCTGCAGCACGTGGTAGCTGAGCTGCGGCGTCTTCTCGACCTTGAGGCCGCCGGCCTCGGCGGTCTGCGCGACGAGCGGGTCGTTGAACACCGCCATCTGGACGTTGCCGGACTGCATCGCGGAGACGATGGACGACTCGTCGGGGATGACGCGGAACTCGACGGTGTCGAGCACCGGCGGCTCGCCCCAGTAGGCGTCGTTGCGCGCGATCGTCAGCGACTGGTTGGGGGTGCGGTCCTTGAGGACGAACGGACCGGTGCCGTTGGGCGTCGCGGACAGGCCCTCCTCGGTGTCGTCGGAGGACAGCATCGCCATGTTGACGACGGCGAGGTTCGCCAGCAGCGCCGCGTCGGGCGCGGAGAGCGTGAGGACCACCGTGTTCGCGTCCGGCGCCTCGATCGCGGTGACGGAGCCGAGCGAGGCGGCCGACACGGCGGCGGTGGCGGGGTCCTGGATCGCCTGGAGGGAGTGGACCACATCGGCGGAGTCGAACGTGCTGCCGTCGGCGAACGTCACCCCCGTGCGCAGGTGGAGGGTCAGGGTCAGGCCGTCGGACGACACGTCCCAGGACTCGGCGAGGCCGGGGACCACGCCCAGGTCCTTGTCGAACTCCGTCAGCGTGCCGTACAGCGTCTGCAGCACGGCGACCGCCTGGAACTGCGTCGCCTTCCAGGGGAACAGCGTGTCGGGATCCGACGTGACGCCGAAGACCAGGGCGCCGCCGGGGACCGGCGCCGCGCTGGACTCGGGCGTGGTGGGAGCCTCGGAGGTCGTCTCCGGTGCGGGTTCAGGTGTCGCCGAACAGGCCGCGAGCACCAGGGCGAGACTGGCCAACCCGGCGGCAACGATGCCGCCGCGGCGAGAGCCACGTTGCATGTGAACTCCTCGATGATGTGCGTACGTACGGACCGATAGGAACGTCGGTGACGTTGATGTACGGAAGATACAGCGAGACGGAGCCTAGCGTAATAGAGTTACGGAGTTGTGACATGGCGAGAGAGGTCGTGATGGCGTCCGCGGGCACCCCGGCGCGCACCGTGCTGGTGCGGATGCGCGCGCTGCTGCCCGAGCTGACGCCCGCCGAGCAGCGCCTCGCCGCGCAGTTCCTCGGCGACCCGGCCGGCTCGGCGGCGCTGTCGGTCGCGGACCTCGCGGTCCGCTGCGAGACCTCGACGGCCTCGGTGGTGCGGTTCAGCCGTCGCCTGGGGTACGACCGCTACCGCGACCTGCGCCTCGACGTCGCGCGCGAGGCCGCCCGCGAGACCCTCGAGACCGGAGGCGCGCCGGCGGTGTCCGGCGACATCGACCGTGACGACTCCCTGGCGGACATCGTCGCCAAGGTGTCGCTCGCCGAGACGCTGTCGATCTCGGACACCGTGTCGGCGCTCGACGTCGACGCGCTCGCGGTCGCCGTCGCCGCGGTGGCGCGGGCGCGGCGCGTCGAGGTGTTCGGAGTCGGCGCGAGCGCCGTCGTCGGGCTCGACCTGCAGCGCAAGCTCGTCCGGATCGGCCGGACCGCCCTGGCGTGGTCGGACTCGCACGCCGCCTGGACGTCGGGGGCGACGCTCGACCGCGACTGCGTCGCGATCGCGATCTCCCACTCCGGCGCGACGGCGGACACGATCGAGTTCCTCGCGATCGCCCGGGCGAGCGGCGCGACCACCGTGGCGATCACCAACCACGGCGGCTCGGCGCTCGCCGGCGAGGCCGACCTGGTGCTGACGACGGCGGCGCGCGAGACGTCGTTCCGCTCCGGCGCGCTCGGCAGCCGGATCGCCCAGCTGATGGTGGTCGACTGCCTGTTCATCGGCGTCGCCCAGGCAAGCTACGACTCGTCGATGGACGCGCTGCGACGCACCTACACCGCGGTGCACCGAGCCCGGCCGCAGGCCTAGGAGGTCCCATGAGTCCCGCCCGCACCGTCGCGTCGCGCTCCGACGTCACCCCGCCCGACCGGACGCTGGCCGCCACGCTCGAGGCGGTGCTCGCCGCGGCGGGCGGCGCCCCGGCGCAGGTGGCGGTCGACGAGCTGACCCGCGCGGCGGTAGCCCCCGACGCCTCCCACGTCCTGCTGGTCCCACAGGCGGTGGTCCGCGCGAGCAGCGCCGACCAGGTCGCGGCGCTGCTGCGGCACGCGAGCGCCACCGGCACCCCGGTGACGTTCCGCGCGGGCGGCACCAGCCTGTCCGGCCAGGCCGGGGGCACCGGCCTGCTCGTCGACGTGCGGCGTGGCTTCCGGAGGGTCGAGCCGTCCTCCGACGGCCGCACCGTGCTCGTCGGGCCGGGGGCGACCGTCGCGGCGGTCAACGCGCGGCTCGCGCGGTTCGGCCGCCGGCTCGGACCGGACCCGGCGAGCGAGGGGGCGGCGACGGTCGGCGGCGTGATCGCCGACAACTCGTCCGGCATGGCCTGCGGCACCCACGCCAACGCGTACCGCACCCTGACCCACCTGACGTTCGTCCTGCCGAGCGGGACGGTCGTCGACACGCGGGCACCCGACGCGGACGAGCGGCTGGCCGCCACCGAGCCCGCCCTGCACGCCGGCCTGGCCCGGCTGCGCGCCACCGTCGCCGGGGACCCGGAGCTGCGCGCCGAGGTGGAGCGGCAGTACCGCGGCAAGAACACGATGGGTTACGGCCTCAACTCGTTCCTCGACCACGAGCGGCCGGTCGACGTCCTGGCCCACCTGATGGTCGGCAGCGAGGGGACGCTGGGGTTCGTCGCCGAGGCGACGTTCGAGACGGTGCCGATCCCGCCGCTGGCCGCCACCGGCTTCGTCGTGCTCGACTCGCTCGACGCCGCGACGCGGCTGCTGCCCGCGCTCGTCGCCACCGGGGCCGCGACGGTCGAGCTCCTCGACGCGGCGTCGCTGCGCGTCGTCGGCGCCGACCCGCACGGCCGGGGGCTCGTCGACCCCGCCGCCGTGCGCGACCACGCCGCGCTGCTCGTCGAGTACCGGGCCGACGATCCCGCGGACCTCGCCGCGCGGCTGCGCGCGGCCGACGAGGCGCTCGCCGCCGCCGGCGCCCCGCCGCTCGACCCGACGAGCGACCCCGACCGGCGGGCGCTGCTGTGGCACCTGCGCAAGGGGCTGTACGCCGCCGTCGCCGGGGCGCGTCGACCCGGCACCGTCGCCCTGCTCGAGGACGTCGCCGTGCCCGTCGAGCGGCTCGCCGAGACCTGCGCCGGGCTCCAGGGGCTGTTCGCGCGGCACGGCTACGACGACGCCGTGATCTTCGGCCATGCCAAGGACGGCAACATCCACTTCCTGCTGACCGAGGACCTGACCGACCCGGAGGGCGTGCGCCGCCAGGGCCGGTTCGTCGAGGACCTCGTCGACCTGGTGCTCGGCGCCGGTGGCACGCTCAAGGCCGAGCACGGGACCGGCCGGGTGATGGCGCCGTTCGTCGAGCGGCAGTTCGGGCCCCGGCTCTACGCGGTGATGCGGGAGATCAAGGCGCTCGTCGACCCGTCCGGCGTGCTCAACCCCGGCGTGCTGCTCACCGACGACCCGCAGGCGCACCTGCGCCACCTCAAGGCGACGCCACGCGTCGAAGCCGAGGTGGACCGTTGCGTCGAGTGCGGCTACTGCGAGCCGGTGTGCCCGTCGCGGGACCTGACGCTGACGCCGCGCCAGCGGATCGCGGTGCGCCGGGCCCGGGCTGCCGCGCGGGCCGCGGGGGACGACGCGCTCGACCGCCGGCTGGCCCGGGCGGAGGTGTACCAGTCGGTGCAGACCTGCGCGGTCGACGGGCTGTGCGCCACCGCCTGCCCGGTGCTGATCGACACCGGCGACCTGGTGCGCCGGCTGCGGGCGGAGCGCGCGCCGGCCGCGGTCGACGCGGTGTCCGCGGTGGCGGCCCGGCACTGGGCCGGGATCACCCGCGCCGCCTCGGCGGCGCTCGACGTCGCGCACGCGCTGCCGGCGACGTTGCCCCGGACGGCGACCGACGTCGCGCGCGCGGCGCTGGGCAGCGAGGTGGTGCCGCGGTGGACCCCGGACCTGCCGGGTGGCGGGTCGCGGCGGGCGGCGGGCGGTGCGCCCGACGAGCGGACGGCCGGGCCGGCCGCGGCGCCGGCCGAACCGCGGGCCGTGCTGTTCGCGGCGTGCGTCGGGGCGATGTTCGGGTCGGAGGGCAGCGGGGCGACCGCCGCGGTGCGCGCGCTGGCGGCGCGGGCCGGCGTGCCGATGGCGGAGGTTGCCGGCGCCGACGGGCTGTGCTGCGGCACGCCGTGGAAGTCCAAGGGGCTGCGCCGCGGGTACGCGGTGGCGGCGCGCGCCACCGTCGCGGCGCTGCTGGAGGCGAGCCGCGGCGGCGAGCTGCCGGTGGTGTGCGACGCGTCGAGCTGCACCGAGGGGCTGCGGCACGCGATCGAGGCCGAGGGCGCGTCCGGCCTGCGGGTGGTCGACGCCGTCACGTTCGCGGCCGACGAGCTGGTGCCGCGGCTCGCCGTCCCCCGTCGGCTCGGCTCGCTGGCGCTGCACCCGACGTGCTCGAGCGTGCGGCTCGGCACCGTCGAGGCGCTGCGGGCGGTGGCCGGGGCGTGCGCGGAGCACGTCGAGGTGCCGGAGGGCGCCGGCTGCTGCGCGTTCGCGGGCGACCGGGGGATGCTCCACCCGGAGCTGACCGCGTCGGCGACCGCGGCGGAGGCCGCCGCCGTGCGCGCCGGGTCGTTCGACGCCTACGCGTCGTGCAACCGCACGTGCGAGATCGGGCTGGCGCGCGCCACCGGCCGGCCGTACCGGCACGTCCTGGAGATCCTGGAGTCCCTCACCCGCTGAGGGCGCGGGCACCACCGGGCCCGCGGCACCGCCCGGCGCGGCGGCGCACCTGTGCATGGCCGCCGCCGGCGTGTGGACCGTGCCGGCGCCGCGGTGGGCGGGCCTGTGGACCGCGCGCGCCCCGCTGCCGGCACGCCGAGCGCGGCCTCGTCGGACGCGGGTGAAACGGCAGGCCACGGGGGCGTGTCGGCGCCGACCGCTAGGCTGCCGCGGTATCCACAGGGTGAAAGAACGACATCCATGTAACACAACACCTTGTGGTAGTTGGCAACTGCGACCACAAGGGTTAGTGTCGAATCCGGACGTGCGGCGCGAGCCGCACACCGTACGTCGCACCAAGTCCGAGGGAGCCCACGATGACGATCACGGTCTACAGCAAGCCGTCGTGCGTGCAGTGCAACGCCACCTACCGCGCCCTCGACAAGCTCGGCTTCGACTACACGGTGGTGGACATCACCGAGGACGCCGACGCCCGTGACTACGTGATGTCGCTGGGGCACCTCCAGGCCCCCGTGGTGATGGCGGACGCCGACCACTGGTCGGGCTTCCGGCCGGACAAGATCAAGGCGCTCGCCGAGCGCGCGGCGGCCACGGTCGCCTGACGCACCGGCCCCGCCCCGGGGCCCCACGCCTCGTCGGGCCGGCGCCGCTGCCAAGACCGCGCCGGCCCGCGGGCATCTCGAGGGCCACCGCCCCCACCGCCCCGGCGGGTCTCCCGGGAACAACCCACGGTCGGGAAGTCCGGGGCAGAACTGTCTGTTCCGAAGGTTAGGACTTTCGACCTAAGGCACGACGACGGCGCGGACGCGCCGACAGCGAACGGGAACGGATGCGGCGATGACGGTCACCGAGTTTCGGGTCGACACGACGGGGCTGGACTACCACGCGCTCAACGCGATGCTCAACCTGTACGGACCGGACGGGAAGATCCAGTTCGACAAGGACCGCGAGGCGGCACGCCAGTACTTCCTCCAGCACGTCAACCAGAACACGGTCTTCTTCCACGACCTCGACGAGAAGCTGGACTACCTCGTCGAGAACACGTACTACGACCCGGCGGTGCTGGCGAAGTACGACCGCACGTTCCTGCACAGCCTGTTCGACTACGCCTACTCCAAGAAGTTCCGGTTCTCGACCTTCCTCGGCGCGTTCAAGTACTACACGAGCTACACGCTGAAGACGTTCGACGGGAAGCGCTACCTGGAGCGGTTCGAGGACCGCGTCTGCATGGTCGCGCTCGCGCTGGCGGACGGCGACACCGACTTCGCGGTCTCGCTGGTGGACGAGATGGTCTCCGGCCGGTTCCAGCCGGCGACACCGACGTTCCTCAACCTCGGCAAGGCGCAGCGCGGCGAGCCCGTCAGCTGCTTCCTGCTGCGCATCGAGGACAACATGGAGTCGATCGCGCGCGGCATCAACTCCGCCCTCCAGCTGTCCAAGCGCGGCGGCGGCGTGGCGCTGCTGCTGTCCAACATCCGCGAGCACGGCGCCCCGATCAAGCACATCGAGAACCAGAGCTCCGGGGTCATCCCCGTGATGAAGCTGCTCGAGGACTCGTTCAGCTACGCCAACCAGCTCGGGGCCCGGCAGGGCGCGGGCGCGGTGTACCTGCACGCGCACCACCCGGACATCTACCGGTTCCTCGACACCAAGCGCGAGAACGCCGACGAGAAGGTGCGCATCAAGACCCTGTCGCTCGGCGTCGTCGTGCCGGACATCACGTTCGAGCTCGCCCGCAAGAACGAGCCGATGTACCTGTTCTCCCCGTACGACGTGGAGCGGGTCTACGGGGTGCCGTTCGCGGACATCGACGTCACCGCGAAGTACACCGAGATGGTGGACGACCAGCGCATCCGCAAGACGAAGATCGACGCGCGCGAGTTCTTCCAGCGGCTGGCGGAGATCCAGTTCGAGTCGGGCTACCCGTACATCGTGTTCGAGGACACGGTGAACCGGGCCAACCCGATCAAGGGCAAGATCACCATGTCCAACCTGTGCTCGGAGATCCTCCAGGTGTCGACGCCGTCGCGCTTCAACGAGGACCTCAGCTACGCCGAGGTGGGCAAGGACATCTCCTGCAACCTCGGATCGCTCAACATCGCGCTGACCATGGACTCGCCGGACTTCGGCAGGTCGGTGGAGACGGCGGTCCGCGCACTGACCGCGGTGAGCGACCAGACGAGCATCGAGTCGGTGCCGAGCGTCAAGAAGGCGAACTCCGAGGGCCACGCGATCGGCCTGGGCCAGATGAACCTGCACGGCTACCTGGCCCGCGAGCACATCTTCTACGGGTCCGACGAGGGCCTCGACTTCACCAACATGTACTTCTACACGGTGGCGTATCACGCGATCCGGGCGTCGAACGCCCTGGCGATCGAGCGCGGCCGGGCCTTCGCCGGCTTCGCCGACTCGAAGTACGCCAGCGGTGAGTACTTCACCAAATACGTCGAGCAGGAGTGGAAGCCCCGCACGGCCCGCGTCGCCGCGCTGTTCGACGAGGCCGGCGTGCGCATCCCGACGCAGGACGACTGGCGCGCCCTGGCGCAGTCCGTCCGGGAGCACGGGCTGTACAACCAGAACCTCCAGGCCGTGCCCCCCACCGGGTCGATCAGCTACATCAACCACTCGACCAGCTCGATCCACCCGATCGCGAGCAAGATCGAGATCCGCAAGGAGGGCAAGATCGGGCGCGTCTACTACCCGGCGCCCTTCATGGACAACGACAACCTGGAGTACTTCCAGGACGCGTACGAGATCGGCTACGAGAAGATCATCGACACGTACGCCGAGGCGACGCAGCACGTGGACCAGGGGCTCTCGCTGACGCTGTTCTTCAAGGACACCGCGACCACGCGCGACCTGAACAAGGCGCAGATCTACGCCTGGCGCAAGGGGATCAAGACGATCTACTACGTGCGGCTGCGCCAGATGGCCCTCGAGGGCACCGAGGTGGAGGGCTGCGTCAGCTGCATGCTGTGACGCATCCGCGACGGAACTGACGACGAGAAGGCGACGATGACCCCCCCCAAGCTCAAGCTGATCGACCGTGTCACCGCGATCAACTGGAACCGCCTCCAGGACGACAAGGACCTCGAGGTGTGGGACCGGCTGACCGGCAACTTCTGGCTGCCGGAGAAGGTCCCGGTCAGCAACGACATCCAGAGCTGGGCCACGCTCACCGAGGCCGAGAAGACGATGACCACCCGCGTCTTCACCGGTCTGACGCTCCTGGACACCATCCAGGGCACGGTCGGCGCGGTCAGCCTGATCCCGGACGCGCTGACGCCGCACGAGGAGGCCGTCTACACGAACATCGCGTTCATGGAGTCGGTCCACGCGAAGAGCTACTCGTCGATCTTCTCCACGCTGATCTCCACCCGGGAGATCGACGAGGCGTTCCGGTGGAGCGAGGAGAACGCCAACCTGCAGCGCAAGGCCGCGATCGTCCTGCAGTACTACCGGGGCGACGAGCCGCTCAAGCGCAAGGTCGCGTCCACCATGCTGGAGTCGTTCCTCTTCTACTCGGGCTTCTACGCCCCGATGTACTGGGCCAGCCGGGCCAAGCTGACCAACACGGCCGACCTGATCCGACTGATCATCCGCGACGAGGCGGTGCACGGGTACTACATCGGCTACAAGTACCAGAAGGGCCTCGAGCTGGTCACCGAGGCCGAGCGCGCCGCCCTCAAGGAGTACACGTTCGAGCTGCTCTTCGAGCTGTACGACAACGAGGTGGAGTACACGCAGGACCTCTACGACGAGCTGGGCCTCACGGAGGACGTCAAGAAGTTCTTGCGCTACAACGCCAACAAGGCGCTGATGAACCTCGGCTACGAGGCGCTGTTCCCGCGCGACGAGACGGACGTCAACCCGTCGATCCTCTCGGCCCTGAGCCCCAACGCGGACGAGAACCACGACTTCTTCTCGGGGTCGGGCTCGTCGTACGTCATCGGCAAGGCGGTCAACACGCAGGACGAGGACTGGGACTTCTAGGCCCGTCGCTCCCAGGGAACTAGCAGGCCGCACCGAGGGGACGCCGAGGCGCGGGCTGCAGGCTCGTCGTCATGACGAGGTTTCCGGTCCGTGCCGCGATCGTCGGCGCATGTCTGGCCGTCACGGCGTTCTGGTGGGCCGGGACGCCGGCGGCGGCGGGCGCCACCCCCGGCGGCGCGCTCGTCGCCACCGCGGAGCTGACCGGCCTGCTCGCCTCCGTGCTCGTGTGCGCGCAGCTGCTGCTGGTGGCGCGGGTGCCGTGGTTCGAGCGGGCGATCGGCCTGGACCGGCTGGTGTCGTGGCACCGCTCGCTCGGCACCACCGTGGTGCTGCTCGTCGTCGCCCACGTCGCCGGGATGATCGCCGGCCAGGCGCTCGTCGCGAACCAGACCCCGTGGGGCGCGCTGGCCTCGTTGCTGGCCACCGCCGAGGACCTGTGGCTGGCGCTCGCCGGCACGGTGCTGTTCCTGGCCACCGGCATCAGCAGCGCGCGGCTCGCCCGCCGGCGTCTGAGCTACGAGTGGTGGTACGCGATCCACGTCCTCGTCTACGGCGGGATCTTCCTCGCGTTCTTCCACCAGGTCGGTGCGGGCGTGCACTTCGTCGGCGTGCCGTTCGCCCGGGCCGCGTGGTTCACGCTCTACGGGCTGACCGCCGCCGCGGTGGTCTGGTGGCGCGTCGTGCTGCCCCTGACCCGGCAGGTGCGGATGCGGGTGCGCATCGCCGCCGTGGTGGACGAGGGCCCGGGCACCGCGAGCGTCTGGCTGAGCGGGCGCGGCCTGGAGTCGCTCGCGGCCCGCGCCGGGCAGTTCTTCCTCGTCCGCTTCCTCGCCCCCGGGCACCTCGGCACGTCGCACCCGTACTCGCTGTCGCTGGTGCCGACGGACGACCGCCTGCGCTTCACCGTCGGCGCGCTGGGCGACCACTCGTCGGGGGTGCGGCGGCTGCGCCCCGGCACGCCCGTGCTCATCGAGGGACCGTTCGGCCGCATGACGGCCGACCGCGCCCGCCGCCGCGCCTCGCTCCTGGTGGCCGGGGGCGCCGGCATCGGGCCGGTGCGTGCCCTGGCGGAGGAGCTGTACGCCGCCGGCCACGACGTGGTGGTGCTGCACCGGGCTCACGACACCGCCGGCCTCGCCCTCGCCCGTGAGTTCCCGGACCACCCCGGCCTGCGCTACGTGCCGGTGGCCGGGCGCCGTCGCGACCTCGGCTACGACCCCCTCGCGCCGGGGCAGCTGCGCCGCATGGTGCCGGACGTCGCCGCCCGTGACGTGTTCGCCTGCGGCCCGCCGCCGATGGTGGACGCCGTGATCGCGACCGCCCGCGCCCTCGGCGTCCCGCGCACGGCCATCCACACCGAGGAGCTGAGCCTCACGTGACCGCGCTGCCGCCCCCGACCACCGACCGACGGGAGCCCCCGCGATGAGCACCACACCCTGGCGCGGCACGCTGATCTTCGCCGGCACGGTGGCCGCCGTGGCCGCTGCCGCGGGAGCCCGCTTCTCCGGCGGCCAGATCGTGGCCGCCGCGGACACGGGCACCGCCGGCGTGCAGTCCGCGGGTTCGTCGGGCACGACGAACGGACCGGCGGGGCCGTCGGCCACCTCGCAGGCGGCGTCCGCGTCGCCGCCCGCCTCGTCGGCCACCGCCGCCGCCTCACCGAGCGCCCCGCCCGGCCCGACCGCGACGGCGACGCAGGACGTGACGATCGTCGGCAGCACGGTGCAGACCAGGTACGGCCCCCTGCAGGTGTCGGTGACCTTCGCCGGCGCCGACATCACGGCGGTGCAGGCGCTCCAGGCGCCGAGCTGGCACGGCGAGAGCCGGCAGATCAACGCCTACGCCATCCCGATCCTCACGCAGGAGGCGGTGGCCGCCGACTCCGCCTCGATCGACGCCGTCACCGGCGCGACGATCACCACCCAGGCGTACCGGCAGTCGCTGCAGTCGGCGATCGACCAGCATGGCTGACGTCCGGCGCGTCGAGGAGGTGATGGGCACCGTGGTCTCCATCGTCGTGCGCCGCGCGGACCCGCTCGCCGCCGCCCAGGGGCTCGACGCGGCGTTCGGCGTGCTGCGGGCAGCCGACGCCCGGTTCAGCCCGTTCGTCCCGGGCAGCGAGCTGAGCCGGCTGGACCGCGGCGAGCTGGCGCCCGACGCGGTGAGCCGTGACATGCGGGAGGTGCTGGCCATCGCGGAGCGGGCGCGGGCCGCCTCCGGCGGCGCGTTCGACGTCCGCACGCCCGAGGGGCGCCTCGACACGAACGGCGTGGTCAAGGGCTGGGCGGCGCAGCGGGCGGCGGACCGGTTGGTCGCCGCCGGGGTACGCCACTTCTGCCTCAACGCGGGCGGTGACGTGGTGGCGCACGGCGAGCCCGAACCGGGGCGGGGGTGGCGGGTGGCGGTGCGTGCGCCACAGGACCGCGAGTCGGTGCTCGCCGTGCTCGACGTGCGCGACGGCGCCGTGGCGACCTCCGGCACCTACGAGCGCGGCGCCCACGTGTGGGACGGGCGCACCGGCTCGCGCGACGTCCCGCTGGCCGCGGCCACGGTGGTCGCCGCCGACCTCACCACGGCCGACGTGCTGGCGACGGCGGTGCTGGCGATGGGGGCGGACGGCGCGCAGTGGGCCGCCTCGCACGGCGCGGTCGCCGTGCTCGTCGTGCCCGCGGCCACGCCGGCGCCCGCCGGTGAGCGCGCGCTACTCGTCGCGCTGCTGCGGCAGCGGTCCGGCCGCCAGCGAGCGCACCAGGTCCGCGGCCGGCTCGAGGAGCTCGCCTTCGCCGGGGAAGAGCGCGGGGTCCGTGCGGCGGAACTCGACGGCGTCGGCCAGACCCTCCATCGGGCCGTCCGGTTCGCGGCGCCAGTCGGCGGCCGCGAGGAACTGCGTCAGCAGCACCTGGGCGCCCCGCGAGTAGTCGCCGCCGGCGTCGACGGCCACCTCGGCGATGATCAGGGCGGTGAGAGCCACGTCGACCGCGGGGTTGCCGCCGCGGGCGTTCGCCCAGTCGATCACCATGGGGCCGTGCGCCTCGGTGAGCACCACGTTGGCGGGGTGCAGGTCCAGGTGCAGCACCGCACCGCCGTCCGGCGCCTCGATCGCGTGCAGCCGCCGGTGCAGGTCGGCCAGGATCTCGGCGCCCTGGCGCATGGTGACGATCCCGGCGGCGAGCGCCTGGAGCATCGTCGGGCCGTGGAGCCGCTCCATGAGCAGGTCGGGGCCGTCCGCGCGCTCGACGACCGGGGCGGGGAAGCCGTGCGCCACGACGTGGCGCATGATCGCCACCTCGCGTGAGGCGTCCTGGCCGGTGCGGTAGCGGCGCAGCACGCGGTCCTCGGAGAGGGCGTAGACGTCCGCGTTGAGCCCCTCCGCGAGCAGCGGCCCGGGCTCGGCAGGTGCCAGTCCGTTGGGGGTCATGCCGTCGACGGTAGGCGCGTTCGCGCCGGAAGCCAAGTGGGAAGAGGGGTTTTCTAGACCGATCTTCGGCTGAGCCAACATGCAGACATGACGATTACTTGACCATTCCACCCGCGTCGCCGCAGGCCAGGCACGATCAACCCTCGAGGCGGACCAGGCGCGCGAGCAGGCGCACCGCGGCGTCGTGCGAGGGCGGGAGCGGTTCGGTCCACGCGCGCGCCGGCTGCCGGATGGCCGCGTGCACGTCCGTCCGCGCCGTGCGCTCGGACAGGTCCGTCCGCAGCCGCTCCAGCTGCTCGTCCAGGTGGTCGTGCGGACGCACCAGCGCGACGAACACGCCCCCGCCGAGCGTCGCCATCGGGTGCCCACCGCCGAAGGCCGCGGTGAGCGCCGCGCCGGCCACGGCCGAACGAGCCATCCGCAGGCCGCGCGACACGTCGCCGGCGGCGACGTCCACTACCACGAGGCGGTGGCACGGCGCGTCGCCTGCCTCGTAGGTCTCGCGCAGGCGCAGCTCCAGGTAGGAGCGGGTGGGCAGCCCGGTCTCGGGGTCGTAGGCCGCGGTGGAGCCGATCCCGGCGCTGGAGCCGTCCGCCCAGCCCTCGGCCATCGCGCGGATCGCGGTGAGCGGCGGCACGCAGACCCCCGCCGTCCGGTAGAGGCAGGCCAGGTCGTCGAGCGCCTCGGCGATGCCCACGCCGTCGTACCCGCGGGCGCGGCCCAGCTCCTCCGCGGCCGAGCGCGGGTCGGTGTCGGCCAGCACGGCGTCGACGAGCACGTCCACCGCGGGGTGGTACCAGTCGGAGGGTCGGAGCCACGCGGACTCGACGCTGGACGCCCGCCAGCGATCGCGCAGGCCGTCCGGCAGTCCGAGATCGGTCGTCACGCGAAATGAGAGAGATGCCGATACCTGGTGTGACGCGGTTCCGCGCAGATTCACCCACCCGATGGACGGGCGCGGTGTGAGAACCTGTGACACCGGACTAAATGGACGAAACGGAGGCAGGAGTGGAGCAAACCACCTCCGCCGACTCCGCCCTGCGGTCCGACGCCGACCTCATCGCCTCCTCCCGCGCCGGGGACGCAGGCTCCTTCGGCGTCCTGTACGCGCGCCACTCCGGCGCGGCTCTCGTCGTCGCCCGTCAGTACACCTCCGCGCGCAGCGATGCCGAGGACGTCGTCGCCGACGCGTTCGCCGCGGTCTGGGCGGCGCTCCAGGGCGGCTCGGGCCCGAACGACGCCTTCCGGGCCTACCTGTTCACCGTGGTTCGTCGCACCGCCGCGGTGCAGCGGACGAAGGGCCGGCGCACCGAGCCGACCGACGACGTGGCGATCCTCGAGGCGGGCTCCCTCGCGGCGCCCGGGGCCGAGGAGCCGACGCTCGCCGGCTTCGAGCGGACGCTGGTGGCGCGGGCCTTCGCCAGCCTCCCTGAGCGCTGGCAGGCCGTGCTGTGGCACAACGAGATCGAGGGCCTGACGCCGGCGGAGATCGCGCCGCTGCTCGGACTGACCGCGAACAGCACCGCCGCCCTGGCCTACCGTGCGCGGGAGGGGCTCCGGCAGGCCTACCTGCAGCAGCACCTCGCCGAGCCGCTCGACGAGTCCCACCGCGCGGTGGCCGCCAAGCTCGGCGGGTACGTGCGGGGTGGTCTGGGCGCGCGCGACACCACCCTGGTGGAGACCCACCTCGACGAGTGTGGCGAGTGCCGCGCGCTGGTGCTGGAGCTGCGGGACGTCAACCGTGGCCTGCGCGGCGTGATCGCGCCGCTGGTGCTCGGCGTGGTCGGGATGGGGGCGCTGAGGTACACGCTGCCGACCAGCGGTGGCACCGCGGCCGGAGCGGCCAGCCTCGCGGCCGGCGGCGGCGGTGCCGCAGGTGCCGGTGGGGCCGGGCTCGCGCTCGCGGGCGGGGCCGGGGGCGCTGCCGCGGTGGGCACCGCGGCCGGCGCTGCCGCCTCCAGCGGGGTGATCGCCGCCCTGGTCGCCGCCCTCGGCGGAGTGCCCACCGCGATCGCGGCCGGCCTCGCGGGACTGGCCGTGGTGGCGGGTGCGGCGCTCGGGATCGTGCAGCTCGTCGGCGCCGGCGAGCCGCTCGCGGAGGGCGCGGCCACGCCCACCGCGACGGCAGTCGACCGGGGTGCCCCGGCCGGGGCGACCAGCGGGACGGCCGACCCGGCCCCGGCAGCGGTCCCGGCCCTGACGCCACGTCCCACCGAGACGCCGGTCGACGGCTCGGTCGACGGCTCGACGGGCACGGCGGCCGACGCCGCCGGCGCGGGCCTGCCGACCGCCGCGCCCGCTACCGACCCGGCTCCGACGCCGACCCCGGACCCCACCGGCCCGGCTTCGACGCCGATCCCGGACTCCACCGCGACGCCGCCGCCCGCCGGTCCGCCCCACCTGCTGCTCGCCGCAGGCACCACCTCCCTCGAGGCCGGCGCCCCGGACCAGGAGCTGGCGATCGTGGTGAGCAACGACGGCGGCAGCCCGGCGACGGGCCTCACCGCGTCGCTCCAGCTGCCCACCGGCGTGAGCGTGACGGGCGTGACCGCCAACGTCGGCGGGGCGCTGGCGCTGCCCGCCGCGGCCGCCGGCTGGTCGTGCGCGATCGTCGACGCCGGTGCCGACTGCACCCTGCCCGTGCTCGACGCCGGGACGTCCGCGCGGCTCGCGGTGCAGGTGGACGTCCCCGAGGACTTCGCCTCCCCTGACGGCCGCGTGGTGTGGCGCGTGGCGGGCGCGGGCCTCGACGCCACCAGCAGCGCCACTGCCGTCACCGTGACGCCCGCCCCCGCGCGGCTGGTGGTGGCCCGCACCGGTGCGGTGCTGGCGCGCGGCCGCACGATGCCACTGGACCTGACCGTGACCAATGCGGGCGGCGTCGCCGGTGACGCCACGGTGATCCTGGCCGTCCCCGCCGGTCTGACCATCACCGGCACCGCCGACGCCTGGACGTGCCGGCCCGGCGCGGACCTGCTGCGGTGCACCCAGCCCGACCTGGCGGCCCGGACCAGCTCCCGCCTCGCCCTGTCGGTGGCCGCCGACGAGTCGGCCACGCCCGGGTCGCTCCAGCTGACGGTGTCCCCCGCCGGCCGCGCCGCGCCCTCCGCGCAGGCCGCGGTGCCGTACACCCTGGCCGCGCCCGTGCTCAGCCTGGACGTCGCCGCGGCCGCCGACGGCCGGATCACCGCGACGGTCGGCGCCGGCACGGCGGCGGCCTACGGGACCCGGCTGACGGTCACCGTGCCCGACGGTCTGTCGTTCGACCCGAAGACCGCCGGCTGGCCCGCGACCTGCGACGTCGCCGGTGCCACCGCGACGTGCGCCCTCGGGACGGTGGCCTACGCCGGCTCGTCGACGGTGGTGCTCCCGTCCCGGGTCGAGGCCGCGATCGCCGACGAGGTCACGGCGACTGCCACCGCGACCGACGCGGCGCCGGTCACGGCCACGGCGCCCGTCGGCACCGCTTCGTCGGGCCTCTCGGTGCGCTTCCAGAGCAAGGACCGGCAGACGCTGGCGGCGGTCCAGATCGGTGCCCCGGTGCTCGGCTGTTCCGGCTGCGGCACCGGCGGTGCCGACAACAACGGCCTGCCGCTCAAGTCGCTCGGCGCCACCTCGTCCACCCTCGGCCTGCCGCCGGGCGCGACGATCGAGTACGCCGGGCTGTACTGGTCGGCCAACCGGTACCAGGGCGAGGCGTGGAGCTCCGACCCGGCCACCGTCAGGCTGCGGGCACCGGGCGGCAGCGCGTTCGCCGTGGCTGACGCCGACGGGCCGGAGTTCGTGCTCGACGGCTCGCGCCGCACGTACTACCAGTCGTTCGCGGACGTCACCGAGCTGGTGCGCCACGGCGGCGGTGGCGCCTGGACGGTGGGCGACGTCGCGGTGAGTGCGGGCATCCTGGGGACGCCGCTCGACCCGGTGCCGACGTACTACGGCGGCTGGGTGCTCGTCGTCGTCTACGACGACCCGCACGCGACCCCGGGCGCGCTGACGGTCTACGACGGAGCCGCGTGGGTGGCCTCCGGACAGGCACAGGAGTTCGCGTTCCCGACGACCCCCGGGGCCACCGCCGAGGTCGGCGTGGTCGCCTGGGAGGGCGACCGGGCGACCACCGGGGACAGGCTGCTGCTCGACGGCGTCGCGCTGACGCCGCGGAGCGCCTCCGGGCTCGGCTCGTCGTCCAACGCCTTCGACGCGACGGCGACCGGCTGGTCGCAGTCCAACTCGCTCGGCGTCGACGCCAAGTCCTTCGTCCCGGGGACGACGAACGGGGACGGCACGGTGAGCGTGCTGGCTGCGACGTCGACGGGCGACCAGTACCTGCTGGGCGCGGTGACGGTCCGGGTGGAGCAGCCGCCGCCGACGGGTCAGACGATCCCGTAGAGCCGGTCGCCCGCGTCGCCCAGGCCGGGCACGATGTACGCCTTCTCGTTGAGCCGCTCGTCGAGCGCCGCGACCACCACGGTGACGTCCGCCCGCTCGCCGACGTACTGCTCCACGGCGGCCAGGCCCTCGGGCGCCGCGATCAGGCAGACCGCGGTGACGTCGCGCGCGCCGCGCGCGAACACGTACTCCATCGCGGCCACCAGCGTGCCGCCGGTGGCGAGCATCGGGTCGAGGATGAACACCTGGCGCCCGGTGAGGTCGTCGGGCAGGCGGTTGGCGTAGGTGATCGCCTCCAGCGTCTCCTCGTCGCGCCGCAGCCCGAGGAAGCCGACCTCCGCGGTGGGGAGCAGGCGGGTCATGCCCTCGAGCATGCCCAGGCCCGCGCGCAGGATCGGGATGACGATCGGCGCCGGGTCCGCCAGCTTGTGGCCGGTGGTCGCGGCGACCGGGGTGACGATGTCCACCGGGTGCGTCATGACGTCGCGGGTCGCCTCGTAGGCGAGCAGGGTGACCAGCTCGTCCACCAGCTGCCGGAACGTGGGTGACGGCGTCTTCTCGTCGCGGAGAACCGTGAGCTTGTGGGTGACCAGGGGATGGTTGGCGACGTGCAGGCGCATGGGCCCAGCGTAGGGGTCGCGCTGGGGCAGGATGACGCCATGAGTCAGCCCGGCAGGCCGGTCCAGCCGGTCGACGCGTGGGCGATGGGCGTGGCGCTCGACGAGGCCCGGCGCGCGCTGCTCACCGGGGACGTGCCGGTGGGGGCGGTGGTCGTCGTGCCGGGGGCGCACGTGGTGGGCTGGGGCCGCAACGCCCGCGAGGACGAGACCGACCCGACCGCCCACGCCGAGGTGCTCGCGCTGCGCGACGCCGCCGCGAACCTCGGGCGGTGGCGGCTCGACGACTGCACGCTCGTCGTGACCTTGGAGCCGTGCCTGATGTGTGCCGGGGCGGCCGTGCAGGCGCGCGTGAAGCGCCTGGTGTTCGGCGCGTGGGACCCCAAGGCAGGCGCCGTGGGCTCGCAGTGGGACGTGGTGCGCGACCGGCGCGCGCTGCACACCGTCGAGGTGGTGGGCGGGGTGCGCGCCGAGGAGTCGGCGGTGCTGCTGCAGCACTTCTTCGAGGAGCACCGGGTCAGCGACTGAGCAGCCGGTCAGCGCGGGACCGGCGACGGCAGGCGTTCCACGAGCTCCGCGAGGGCCTCCGACGTGCCGGCGTGCACCGCCACCGCCGCGAACCGGTCGCCGCGCGTCGCCCCGCGGTTGACGACGGCCACCGGCTTGCCGGCCGCTGCGGCGTGCCGGACGAACCGCAGTCCCGACTGCACCGCGAGCGACGAGCCCGCGACCAGCATCGCCTCGGCCTCGTCGACCAGCGCGTACGCCGCATGCACGCGGGCGGCGGGCACCGTCTCGCCGAAGTAGACGATGTCGGGCTTGAGGATGCCGCCGCACCGGCCGTCGTCGCGGCTGCGGGTGGACTTCCCCGCGTCAGGCGCGGCGGAGTCCACCCGTTCCTCGTCGGACGAGGTCGGGCGCGCGGATGTGCGGACAGGTGGGAGCGTCGCCGGCTCGCGGGGGCCCGTCGGTCGGGCGTCGTCGGGCGCGGGAGCCCAGCAGGCGGCGACGACGAAGCCGGCGGTCCGCTCGATCACCGCGTCGGCGTCGGGCGCGATCTCGACGTCCCCCACGTCCCCGACGCGCTCGACGAAGCCCGGGTTGAGCTCGTCGAGCCGGTCGGCGACCTCGTCGCGCGTGTACCGGTGGCCGCAGCGCAGGCAGACCACCTCGGCGTAGGTGCCGTGCAGGTCGATGACGCGGCGGCTGCCGGCGGCCTCGTGGAGCAGGTCGACGTTCTGCGTGATGACGCCCGCGACCACGCCGCGCGCCTCGAGCTCCGCGAGGGCGCGGTGGCCGGCGTTGGGCTGCCGCGTGGCGACGTGCCGCCAACCCACCTGGTTGCGCGCCCAGTAGTGCCGGCGGAAGCTCTCGTCGCCCACGAACTGCTGGAACGTCATCGGGCGGCGCGGCGGCGAGTCCGGTCCGCGGTAGTCGGGGATGCCGGAGTCGGTGGAGATGCCGGCGCCGGTGAGGACGACGAGCCGACGTCCGCTCAGCACGGCGACGAGCTCGTCGAGGGTGCCCACAGGTCCACCGTAAGCGGATTCGGTGCGGGGACCGGCAACCGGGTACCCTCGTCCGGCGAGGTGGCGTGTCCGAGCGGCCAAAGGAGCACGCCTCGAAAGCGTGTGTGGGTGAAAGTCCACCGTGGGTTCGAATCCCACCGCCACCGCCCGCGAAAGATGGCCCCGACCTGCGGATACGCTCGGTCGGGGCCATCGTCGTGCGGGCTGTGGGGGACTTCCACCTTCCGTTGCCCACCGTAAGTGCAGCCGAGTAGCGCGATGTTGTGCCGAGACGGGCCTGGTGGTGGGCGTCGGCAGCAGCACCGATGGCGCGTGCGACTTCGAGGATTGCTTCGCCGGCACGCTCGAGGGGCGCTGGGTCGCCGAGAACGCGCAGCGGCACGGCTTCGTCGTCCGCTACACCGCCGCCAACGAGGCGGTGACGGGCTACGCGCCGGAGGCGTGGCACCTGCGCTTCGTCGGCCGCCCGCTCGCGGCGGCCATGGCGG
>Ga0255338_1001948_pt1 | contig 34408 bp, 34 predicted proteins | sample MeOH1_35cm_T4_19_FD_203715 | JGI IMG/M metagenome (GOLD analysis project Ga0255338, IMG submission 203715) | Sandy soil microbial communities from University of British Columbia, Vancouver, Canada - MeOH1_35cm_T4_195 | ecosystem: Engineered > Artificial ecosystem > Sand microcosm > Unclassified ...
GGGTACGGGCCTGCTTGGAGCGGATCTGGTAGGCGGCGCGGATCCTTTCTTCCGCCACGGCGTCGACGCGGCCGATGAAGGCCTCGTCCTTGGCCGGCGGCTGCCAGTCCCACACCGGCTTGCCGGCTTCGCGCACCAGTTCATGGATGGCGTTGATGGCGACCTTGGCCTGGTCGTGGCCGAACACCACGGCGCCCAGCATCACTTCCTCGGACAGCTGCTGCGCCTCGGATTCCACCATCAGCACGGCGGCCTCGGTGCCGGCGACCACCAGGTCGAGGTCCGACATCTTGCGGGCCGTCGGGCCCGGGTTCAGCACGTACTCGCCGTTGACGTAGCCCACGCGGGCGGCGCCGATCGGGCCGTTGAAGGGAATGCCGGAGATGGCCAGGGCGGCGGACACGCCGATCATGGCGGGGATGTCGGCATCGACTTCCGGGTTCAGCGACACCGTGTGGATGACGACGTGCACCTCGTTGTAGAAGCCCTCCGGAAACAGCGGGCGGATCGGGCGGTCGATCAGGCGCGAGGTGAGCGTCTCGTATTCGCTCGGCTTGGCTTCGCGCTTGAAGAAGCTGCCCGGGATCTTGCCGGCGGCGTAGGTCTTCTCGATGTAGTCGACCGTCAGGGGGAAGAAGTCCTGCCCCGGCTTGGCCGTCTTCGAGCCGACCACGGTGGCCAGCACCACGGTGTCGTCGATGTTCACGAGCACGGCGCCGCCGGACTGGCGGGCGATCTCGCCGGTTTCCAGCGTGACGGTGTGGTTGCCCCACTGGAAAGACTTGGTGACCTTGTTGAAGATGCTCATGGCGTGTCCTCTCTTGTGTTTGGTCGGAGGGCGTGGGGCCGAACACGATGCCATTCCTGAGGGGCTAGAGGCTGGAGGCCGGGGTCCAGGGCCGGGGATGTTTCCCTCGCCTCCAGGCTCCAGTCTCTAGCCCCTCAGGAATGACACAGCTTCTGTCCGAACCAGCCGCTCCGAAGTGAAAAACGCCTGAGGCAGTTGCGCGAACCGTCTCAGGCGTCCATGCGGCAGGGGCTGCTTACTTGCGCAGGCCCAGCTTGCCGATCAGGGCCGTGTAGCGCTCGGCGTCCTTGTCCTTCAGGTAGGCCAGCAGGCGCTTGCGGCGGTTCACCAGCTGCAGCAGACCGCGGCGGCCATGGTGGTCCTTGGCGTGCGTCTTGAAGTGCGGGGTGAGCTCGTTGATGCGGGCCGTCAGCAGTGCGACTTGCACTTCGGGGCTGCCCGTGTCGTTGGTGCCGCGCGAATGGGCGGCGACGATCTCTGCCTTGTTGATGGCGGTCATCGGAGATTCCTTTGAATTTGTTGACTTGCGTGCGGCTTGCCGGAATGTGCGGCCGTACGTGCGCTCTGCAGGATGCAGAACCGAAGAATTATAGCCGACGGACGGAAAGCCCGCCCGTCACCTCACCGGTCGAGCCAGGTGGCGAGCCGGTCGACGCCCTGCCGCAGGCGCGCCAGGTCCTTCGAGGCGAAGCACCAGCGCAGCCAGCCGTTCGCCTCCGGCGCGAAGGCGTTGCCGGGCGCCAGGCCGATGCCGGCCTCGGCCACCAGCCGCTTGGCCAGCACCAGCGAATCGTCGAAGCCGTCCAGCCTGAAGAAGGCGTACATGCCCCCCTTGGCCGGGCTCAGCTCCACGCCCGGCAGGCCCTGCAGCAGCGGCACCAGCGTGTCGCGGCAGGCCTTCAGGTGGGCGACGATGCGCGGCGTCACTTCATCGGTGCGCTGCATGGCCTCGACGGCGGCGCGCTGGGTGAACACGCTGGCGCAGGAGGTGTTGAACTCGATCAGCTTGCCCATGTGGTGGGTCATCTGCGGCGGCATCACCAGCCAGCCCAGGCGCCAGCCCGTCATGAGGAAGCTCTTGGAGAAGCTGTGGGCGATGACCAGCCGGTCTTCCGGCTCGGCCACGTCGAGGAAGCTCGGCGCGCAATGGTTGGCGGTGGGCTCGTAGTACAGCCGCTCGTACACCTCGTCGGCCAGGATCCAGGTGCCGGTGCGGCGGCAATGGTCCAGGATGGCCTGCTGCTCGGCGCGCGAGAGCGTCCAGCCGGTCGGGTTGTTCGGCGCGTTGACGATCAGCAGGCGCGTGGCCGGCGTGATCGCATCCAGCAGGCGCTGCAGGTCGAGCGTCCAGGCGCCGTCGCGGGGCGTGAGGGCCACGGGCTTGAGCTGCGCGCCCATGATGCGCGCCTGCGCCGGCAGGTTGGGCCACACGGGCGTGACCACCACCACCTCGTCGCCGGCATCGACCACCGCCTGGCAGGCCAGCATCAGCGCGTTCACGCCGCCGGACGTGACCGCGATGCGCTCGGTGCCCACCGGGCCGTGCAGCTTCGTGCCGTAGGCCGAGATGGCCTCGCGCAGCTCCGGCAGGCCCAGGTTGTGGGCGTAGAAGGTCTCGCCCGAGCGCAGGGAGGCGATCGCCGCCTCGCGGATGAACTCCGGCGTGACCTCGTCGCTCTCGCCGAACCAGAACGCCAGCACGTCGCTGCGCCCCATGCCGGCGTTGGCCACTTCACGGATCTTGGATGCCTCGAGGTCGATGACGGTCTTGCGCATCGTGCGATTGTCGGCGATCGGGATGGGCGCCGCTGGAATGCGGGTAACCGGACGCAGAGGACGCGAAGGGTACGCAGAGGACGCAAAAAAGACAAAGAAAACTTTAGGAGGTTTTCTTTTGCGTCCTCTGCGTCCTCTGCGTCCGGCAGTCCGCTCCCGTGTTCTAAACCGGCCGCACCATGCGGCACGCATGCGGCAGCTCCGCCTGCGCCGGCGCGATCACGCGCACGGTGCGGAAGCCGTAGCCCGAGCCCTCGACGTCGAAGCGCACGCCCGGCGTGCCCTGGCGGTCCATGAGGCCCACCACCAGCGTCTGCTGGAACTGGTGGTCGGCGGCGCGCATGTACCCCGGCTGGCCGGCGAAGGTGAGCCGCACCTGCTCCAGCGCCAACGCCAGGGGAACGGCGTCGACCGTGCCGGCCCGCTCGATCGCCTGCGCCAGCGCCTCGATCGCCATCTGCATGCGCAGGTGCACGTAGTCGTCCGCCGGCCGCGGGAAGCGCTGGCGGAAGGACTGGTAGAAGGCCTCGCTCTCGCGCGTGGGCAGGTTGGGCAGCCACTCGGCCACCGCGAGCACCTTGCCGACGCCGGCCTCGCCGATCGCCGCCGGCGCGCCCAGCGCATTGCCGTAGAAGGTGTAGAAGCGGCCCTCGAAGCCGATCTCGCGCGCCGCCTTCACCAGCAGCGTGAGGTCGTTGGAGAAGTTGCCGGTGATCACGGCATCGGCGCCGCTCGCCTTGATCTTGATCGCGTACGGCGCGAAGTCCTTGATGCGCAGCAGCGGGTGCAGCTCCTCGCCCACCACCCGCACGTCGGGGCGCTGCGCGGCCAGCTGCCGGCGCGCCTCGCGCTGCACGGCGTGGCCGAAGCTGTAGTCGGGATTGAGCAGGTACACGGAGCGCACCGCCTTGTCCTCGCGCAGCACCGACATCAGTGCCGCCAGCCGCATGTCCGCGTGGGCGTCGAAGCGGAAGTGCCAGAAGCTGCACTTCTCGTTGGTGAGGATCGGGTCGACCGCGGAGTAGTTGAGGAAGACGACGCGGCGCGCGGGCTCGCGCTCGTTGTGCCGGTTCACCGCCTCGATCAGCGCCGCCGCGACGGCGGAGGAATTGCCCTGCAGGATGACGCGCGCGCCGTCGTCGATGGCCGAGCGCAGCGCCGACAGCGCCTCCTCGATCTGGCCCTTGCTGTCGTAGCGCTCCAGCGCGAGCGGCCGCGCGCCGGCGGCGGTGCGAACGCCGCCGCGCTGGTTGACGCGCTCCACCGCCCACGCGAGGTTGCGCAGCACCGCCTCGCCGCCGTTGGCGTTGCCGCCGGACAGGCCTTCGATCAGCGCCAGCTTGACCGGCGCAGCGCCCTGGGCGCGCGCGAGGGCGGGAAGAAATGCAGTTGCGACGGCCGATTTCAAGACCGTGCGCCGAAGAATTTTCATGGGAGGAAGTCTCTTGAATTGCCCTGGCTGGTGCGCAGATGGGGACCAGGCGGCGATCGATGCGAGAGCCGCGAGTTTAAGGGACGCGGCGGCATCGATTGCGACGCATCCCACGCAACCACTGACAGGAGTTTCGATCATGATGTTCGCCCCCGCCCTGCGCACTTCCCGCGCCTTCGACCGCAGCTTCGAGCGCTTCCTCGCCGACCCGGTGTTCCAGCCCCATGCCCGCGGCGCCAAGGTGGAACAGAGCGACGAGGCCTGGACGGTTTCGCTCGACGTGCCCGGCGTCGCCCGTGAGCAGCTGGCCATCGACGTCGACGGCGCCGTCGTGCGCGTGAAGACCGTGGAGGGCGCGCCGCGCCAGTACCAGGCCGCCTACGAGTTCCCGGCCGAGATCGACACCGACGCGACCAGCGCCAAGCTGGAGAACGGCGTGCTGACGCTGACCGTCGGCAAGAAGAAGCCGGTGGTGACGACCCGCCAGATCGCGGTGCAGTAAGCCCGCGGCGGCCCACAAGGGGCCGCCCGGATAACTGCCGGTTGTCCGATTTGACCCGCCGATCACATCGGCTTGCGCGCCACCATCCCGACCAGCGCCGAGCGCCCCTTGTGGCCGTTGCCTTCCACGAGCTCGGCCTCGTATTCCTTCAGCTCCACCATCTCCAGGCCCGCGAAGCCCTCGCGCAGCAGCTCCGGCGTGTACATGTGCGAGGCGAACGGCGGGCCACCGGTGCGGTATTCGAGCTGCCTGGGCGTGTAGCCCTGCAGCACCACCCGGCCCCCGGGCTTGAGGCACTCGATGATCCCGCGGAAGATGCGCGCGCGCAGCTCCGGGTGGGCGAACTGGATGAAGATCGCGATCACGCCGTCGTAGATGCCTTTCGGCCACTGCAGCGAGTCGATGTCGGCCACCGCGAAGTTCACCTTCACGCCGGCGATGCGGGCGAAGTCGCGCGCCTTGCGCACGCCCACTTCGGAGATGTCGAAGGCATCGACCGTCAGGCCCTGCTGCGCCAGCCAGACGCTGTTGCGCCCTTCCCCGTCGGCCAGCGAGAGCACGCGCTCGCCCGCCTCCCACAGCCAGGCGTGGTCGTGCAGCCAGGCATTGGGCTCGGTGCCGAACAGGTAGCCCGCTTCGGCGAAGCGCCGGTTCCAGGTGCCGGCAGGGTCTTCGAAGGCGGGAGGCGTGGCCGAATCGCTCATGTTTTTCATCTTAGGCAAGGCTTCCTGTCGCGGCGCTTGCAGGAAACCCGCGGTCCGCCCGACGGCAGAGCTCTGGCCGGGGCGCGCTTTCAGGCCGCCAGGGCCTGCAGGGGCCAGCGCGGCTTGACGTCGAAGGCGTAGGAAGCGCTCGCCTGCTGCACCCCCGCCTGCAGCCGCATGGCGGCCGCCAGCGCGATCATCGCCCCGTTGTCGGTGCACAGGGACAGCTCGGGATAGTGCACCCGCACCCCTCGCCTGGCGCAGGCAGCGTCGAGCTGCTCGCGCAGGCGGCGGTTGGCGCCCACGCCGCCGGCCACCACGATGCGCTTGCCGCCGCTGCGGTCCAGCGCCATCAGGGATTTTCTTACGAGCACTTCCACGATCGCCGCTTCGGTCGACGCAGCCAGGTCGGCCCGGCGCGCCTGAAGCGCGTCGCCGAGCTTGTGCACCTGCGTGAGCACCGCCGTCTTCAGGCCGGCGAAGGAAAAATCGAGGTCCCCGCTGTGCAGCAGCGGGCGCGGCAGCTTGAAGGCCGCCGGATCGCCCTGCTGCGCGATCCGCGACAGCGCCGGCCCGCCCGGATAGCCCAGCCCCAGCAGCTTGGCCGACTTGTCGAAGGCCTCGCCGGCCGCATCGTCGATGGTCTCGCCCAGCAACGCGTAGCGGCCCACGCCTTCGACCTGCATCAACTGCGTGTGGCCGCCCGACACCAGCAGGGCGACGAAGGGGAATGCGGGCGGGTCCTGGCTCAGGAAGGGCGACAGCAGGTGCCCTTCCAGGTGGTGCACGCCCAGCACCGGCTTGTGCAAGGCGGCGCCCAGTGCGCAGGCCACGCCCGCGCCCACCAGCAGCGCGCCGGCCAGGCCGGGGCCGCGCGTGTAGGCGACCACGTCCAGCTCCTGCAGCCCGCGCTCGGCCTGCGCCAGCACCTCCTGCGTGAGCGGCAGCACGCGCCGGATGTGGTCGCGGCTGGCAAGCTCCGGCACCACGCCGCCGTAGGCCTGGTGCATGTCGACCTGGCTGTGCAGGGCGTGCGCGAGCAGCCGCGGCACACCGGGGCCGTCCGCGTGCACCAGCGCCACGCCGGTTTCGTCACAGGATGATTCGATGCCCAGGACCAGCATGGCGCCGAGTCTACCCGCGGCATGGTTGTTGCACTGGTCCGGGAATGAAATCCGCCAGCAGCTTCCCCGCGGCCGCGCGCCAGTGCGAAATCGCCGAACTCCGCCAGCGGCTGCAGCAGCAGTCGCGGCAGCTGCAGGAGATGAGCGACGAACTCGCTGCGCTGCGCAGCGCGCTGGCGCAGCGCAAGGTGGTGGAGCGCGCCAAGGGCCTGCTCATGGCGCACCGGCAGCTGACCGAAGACGAGGCCTACCGGGCGCTGCGGCAGATGGCGATGAACCACAACCGGCGCATCGTGGACGTGGCCGAAGCGGTGCTGTCGCTGGCCGAGGTGCTGCCGCCTGGCCCCACGTGACGCACTGCTGCGGTGCACAAGGACAGTGCGCGATGCGCCATTGATGCGCAGATTCCTCCCGGCGCGGCGACGCCGCAGGCGGAAACGGCAGCGGGTGAGTGGCACGCCTCCTGCTAACACTGCTCTCGAACGGGCGCCAACGAAGGCGCGCCGCACAAGCCCGAACAACCTGGACAACGGCGTCCATCCCTGCGTGCACGCAAGCACGCAGTGCGATGGGCGCCGTTTCGCTTTCTTCCTTCGCCACCCGGAGCTCTCGATGCAAGACAACACCTCCACGGCTTCCCGCCGGTCCGTCCTGAAAGGGGCCGCGGCCGCCAGCCTCGCCGGCGTCCTGCCGCAGTTCGCGCAGGCCCAGGGCAGCGCGCTCGAGACCCGGGCCGCGAAGCTGGGCTTCATCGCCCTCACCGACGCGGCGCCGCTGTTCGTCGCCGACGAGAAGGGCTTCTTCCGCCAGCACGGCATGACCGGCGTGGAGGTGCTCAAGCAATCCTCCTGGGGCGCCACGCGCGACAACCTCGTGCTCGGCTCGCGCAACAACGGCATCGACGGCGCCCACATCCTCACTCCCATGCCCTACCTGATCGCCACCGGCGCGGTCACCGCCAACAACGTGCCGGTTGCCATCAGCATCCTGGCGCGCCTGAACCTCGGTGGCCAGGGCATTTCGGTGGCGGGCGAATACCGGGGCCTGAAGGTCGGCCTCGACGCCAGGGCCTTCGGCAAGGCGCTGCGGGACAAGCGCCTGAAGACCGGCAGGCCCGTCAACGCGGCGATGACCTTCCCCGGCGGCACCCACGACCTGTGGCTGCGCTACTGGATGGCCGCGGGCGGCATCGACCCCAATCGCGACATCGACACCATCGTCGTGCCGCCGGCGCAGATGGTGGCCAACATGAAGGTGGGCAGCATGGACGCCTTCTGCGTCTGCGAGCCCTGGAACCTGCAGCTCGTGCACCAGAAGATCGGCACCACGGCGCTCACCACCAGCGAGCTGTGGATGAACCATCCGGAGAAGGCCTTCGCGCTGCGCTCCGACTACGTGCAGGCCCATCCCAACGCCACCAGGGCGCTGCTCAAGGCGGTGATGGAAGCGCAGATGTGGTGCGAGGAGCCGAAGAACCGCGCCGAAGTCGCCACGATCTGCGCGCGCCGCCGCTGGATCGGCGCGCCGGTGGAAGACATCGTCGACCGCATCCAGGGCCACTTCGACTACGGCACCGGCCGCGTCGAGGCCGACAGCAGGTTCCAGATGCGCTACTGGAAGGACCACGCGAGCTACCCCTTCCGCTCGCACGACCTGTGGTTCCTCACCGAGAACATCCGCTGGGGCTACCTGCCGCCCAAGCTGGACACCGGGGCGCTGATCGCCAGGGTGAACCGCGAGGACCTGTGGCGCGCCGCGGCCAGGGAGCTCGGTGTCGCCGCGAAGGACATCCCGGCTTCCGCCTCGCGCGGCGTGGAGAAGTTCTTCGACGGCAAGGTGTTCGACCCGGCCGATCCGAAGAAGTACCTCGACTCGCTCGAGATCAAGAACCTCCGCAGCGCCTGAAGGAGCCCGCCATGCGAACGACCGAGACCATCGAACCGATCCGATTGCCGGCGGCCGCCACGCCCGGCGCACTGCGCACCGGAGCCGCGGCCGCCATCAGGTGCTTCATGACGCACGTGCTGCCGCCGCTGGTGGTCATCGGCCTGCTGGTGATCATCTGGCAGGCGCTGGGCTCGCGCCCCGGCGCCGCCCTGCCCACCCCCAGCAAGGTGGTGCAGGACACCTGGGAGCTGATCGCGCACCCGTGGTACGACCATGGCGGCAACGACGTCGGCATCGCCTGGCAGCTGCTCGCGAGCCTCAAGCGCGTGGCCTACGGCTATTCGCTCGCGGTGCTGGCGGGCGTGGGCCTGGGCGTGCTGGTCGGCCAGTCGACCTGGGCGCTGCGCGGGCTCGACCCGCTGTTCCAGGTGCTGCGCACGGTGCCGCCGCTGGCGTGGCTGCCGATCTCGCTGGCCGGCTTCCGCGACGGGCACCCGTCCGCGATCTTCGTCATCTTCATCACCTCGATCTGGCCGATCATCATCAACACCTCGATCGGCATCCGCAACATCCCCGAGGACTACCGCAACGTGGCGCAGGTCATCCGCCTCAACGGCATCGAGTACTTCGCCCGGATCATGCTGCCGGCGGCGGCGCCCTTCGTCTTCTCGGGGCTGCGCATCGGGGTGGGCCTGTCGTGGCTGGCCATCATCGCCTCCGAGATGCTGATCGGCGGCGTGGGCATCGGCTTCTTCATCTGGGATGCGTGGAACTCCTCGCGCCTCAGCGACATCATCCTGGCCCTCGTCTATGTCGGCCTGGTCGGCTTCACGCTGGACCGCATCGTCGCCTTCGTCGGGCGCAAGGTCACGCGCGGCACTTCCGCGCACTGAGGACACCTGCCATGAGCAAGGCCTATCTCTCCCTGTCGCGGGTCGACATGAGCTTCCCCGGCAATCTCGTCCTCAAGGGCATCGACCTGGACGTGCGGCGCGGCGAGTACATCTCGCTGATCGGCCACTCCGGCTGCGGCAAGTCCACCGTGCTGAACATCGTGGCGGGCCTGCTGAAGGCCACCTCGGGCGGCGTGCTGCTCGATGGCCGCGAGGTCGACGCCCCGGGGCCGGACCGCGCCGTGGTGTTCCAGAACCACTCGCTGCTGCCCTGGCTCACGGTCCTGCAGAACGTCGAGCTCGCGGTCGACAAGATCTTCCGCGGCACGCGCAGCGCCGCCGAGCGCAGGGACTGGGTGCTGCACAACCTGGCCATGGTCGACATGTCGCACGCCCTGGACCGCCTGCCCGCGCAGATCTCCGGCGGCATGAAGCAGCGCGTGGGCATCGCCCGGGCGCTGGCGATGGAGCCCAAGGTGCTGCTGCTGGACGAGCCCTTCGGCGCGCTGGACGCCCTGACCCGCGCGCACCTGCAGGACGAGGTGATCCGCATCCAGGCCGAACTGGGCAACACCGTCCTGATGATCACGCACGATGTCGACGAGGCGGTGCTGATGTCCGACCGCGTGGTGATGATGACCAACGGCCCGGCGGCCACGATCGGCCAGGTGATGGAGGTGCCGCTGCCGCGCCCGCGCAACCGCATCGAACTGGCCGCGGACCCGGCCTACAACCGTTGCCGGCAGCAGATCCTGTCCTTCCTGTACGAGAAGCAGCGCAAGGTGGAACCCCTTGGAGCGCAGTCCGCGGCACCCATTCCCAAAGTGGGTCGGGTCCACGCCGACTAGGAGCGTGGCCGGCGCTGGCTGCTGCAGCGCGGACGGCGCCGCGCGCAGGAATGGTGCGGGAACGCTGGCACGGTCCCTGCATCGAGAGGGGCAACGGGTGTGACGCTGCACCCGGGCCGTGCAACGCAGCGCGGCCGCGCGCACAACGTGGTGTGCTGACCTGTATTCCGGAACACCGATTCCCAGGAGTCACCACGCATGAAGAAGATGAAGCTCGTGATGGTCGGCAACGGCATGGCCGGCATGCGCACGATCGAGGAGCTGCTGAAGATCCGGCCCGAGCTGTACGACATCGCCGTCTTCGGCGCCGAGCCGCACCCGAACTACAACCGCATCCTGCTGTCGCCCGTGCTGGCGGGCGAACAGACGCTGGACGAGATCGTCCTGAACTCCTGGGACTGGTACGAACAGAACCACATCCGCCTGCATGCGGGCAGGAAGGTGGTGCAGATCGACCGCGTGCGCCGCATCGTGCGCGCCGGGGACGGCACCGAGGAGGAATACGACCGGCTGCTGCTGTGCACCGGCTCGAATCCCTTCCTGCTGCCGGTGCCGGGCAAGGACCTGCAGGGCGTGATCGCCTACCGCGACATCGCCGACACCCACGCGATGATCGAGGCGGCGCGGAAGTACCGGACGGCGGTCGTGATCGGCGGCGGCCTGCTGGGCCTCGAAGCGGCCAACGGCCTGATGAAGCGCGGCATGGACGTGAGCGTGGTGCACGTGATGCCCTGGCTGATGGAGCGCCAGCTCGATGACGCGGCCGGCAGGCTGCTGCAGAAGTCGCTGGAGGAACGCGGCCTGAAGTTCCTGCTCGGCGCCCACACGCAGGAACTCGTGGGGGGCGACGACGGCCGCGTGAAGGCGATCCGGTTCAAGGACGGCTCGCAGATCGACGCCGACCTCGTCGTGATGGCCGTCGGCATCCGGCCCAGCACCGAACTGGCCGAGAAGGCCGGCATCCACTGCCAGCGCGGCATCGTGGTGCACGACACCATGCAGACGGTGACCGATGCGCGCATCTACTCGGTGGGCGAATGCGCGGCGCACCGCGGCATCGCCTACGGCCTGGTGGCGCCGCTGTTCGAGCAGGCCAAGGTCGCGGCCAACCACCTGGCCCAGTTCGGCATCGGCCGCTACAGCGGCTCCCTCACCTCGACGAAGCTGAAGGTCACCGGCATCGACCTGTTCTCCGCCGGCGACTTCATGGGCGGCGAGGGCACCGAGGAGATCGTGATGAGCGATCCCCACGCCAGCGTCTACAAGAAGCTGGTGATCCGGGACGACAGGCTGGTGGGCGCGTGCCTGTACGGCGACACCGTGGACGGCAGCTGGTACTTCAAGCTGCTGCGCGAGGGCCGCAGGATCGCCGACATCCGCGACAAGCTGATGTTCGGCGAGTCCAATCTGGGCGACGCGGGCCACCAGGGCCAGGACAAGGCCGCCTGCATGGGCGACGGCGACGAGGTCTGCGGCTGCAACGGCGTGACCAAGGGCACCATCTGCAAGGCGATCAAGGAAAAGGGCCTGTTCACGCTGGACGAGGTGCGCAGGCACACCAAGGCCAGTGCCTCCTGCGGCTCCTGCACCGGCCTGGTGGAGCAGATCCTCATGTCCACCGCCGGCGGCGACTACTCCGCCGCGCCGAAGAAGAAGGCGCTGTGCGGCTGCACCGAGCACAGCCACCAGGAAGTGCGCGACGCGATCCGCAACAACCGCCTCCTCACGATCGCCGACACCATGCGCTTGCTGGAGTGGCGCACGCCGAACGGCTGCGCCTCCTGCCGGCCGGCGCTGAACTACTACCTGATCTCGACCTGGCCGAAGGAGGCCAAGGACGATCCGCAGTCGCGCGCCATCAACGAGCGCAGCCACGCGAACATCCAGAAGGACGGCAGCTACTCGGTGATCCCGCGCATGTGGGGCGGCGAGACCACGGCGAGCGAACTGCGCCGCATCGCCGACGTGGTGGACAAGTACCGCATCCCGACGGTCAAGCTCACCGGCGGCCAGCGCATCGACCTGCTGGGCGTGAAGAAGGAGGACCTGCCCCAGGTCTGGCAGGACCTCGGCCTGCCTTCCGGCCATGCGTATGCGAAGGCGCTGCGCACGGTCAAGACCTGCGTCGGCAGCGAATGGTGCCGCTTCGGCACCCAGGACTCGACGCAGATGGGCAAGGACCTGGAACGGGCGCTCTGGCGCATGTACGCGCCGCACAAGGTGAAGCTGGCCGTCTCCGGCTGCCCGCGCAACTGCGCCGAGTCGGGCATCAAGGACGTGGGCGTGATCGGCGTCGACTCGGGCTGGGAGATCCACGTCGGCGGCAACGGCGGCATCAAGACCGAGGCCGGCCAGTTCCTCTGCAAGGTGAAGACGAGGCAGGAGGTGCTGGAATACAGCGGCGCCTTCCTGCAGCTCTATCGCGAGGAAGGCTGGTACCTGGAGCGCACGGTGCACTACCTCCGGCGCGTGGGCCTGGCCTACGTGAAGACGAAGATCGTGGACGACTCCGCGGGGCGCAAGGCACTGTGGGAGCGGCTGCAGTTCGCCCTCGACGGCGAACCCGATCCCTGGTTCGAACACGACAAGGCGGCGCTCGACAGCCGCCAGTTCACCCGGCTGCACGCCGAGGAAGGCCAGACGGCATGAAGGGCAAGGACTGGACGCCGATCTGTCGCGTGGACGAGATCCCGGTGCTGGGCGCGCGCCGCGTGGCGCGCGAACGCGGCATGGACGTGGCGGTATTCCGCAACGGCGAGGACCAGGTGTTCGCCCTGCTCGATCGCTGCCCGCACCAGGGCGGGCCCTTGTCGCAGGGCATCGTGTTCGGCACCAGCGTGGCCTGCCCGCTGCACAACTGGACGATCGGGCTGGAGGACGGCCAGGCCCGCTCGCCCGACGCAGGCTGCACCCAGCGCTTCGCCTGCCGGGTGCAGGACGGGCAGGTGCTGCTGGATCCGGTGGAGCTCGCCACCCTGGCGCTCGAGGAGCAGCCGCCCAAGGCAGGGCCCTGCCGATGACGGAGACGAAGTCCACCTGCCCGTACTGTGGGGTGGGCTGCGGCGTGATCATCCAGTCGCAAGGCGACCGGATCACCGGCGTGCGCGGCGATCCGGACCATCCGGCCAACTTCGGGCGGCTCTGCACCAAGGGCTCGACGCTGCACCTCAGCGCCGCGCCGAATGTGACGCACCAGGTCCGCCTGCTGCATCCGATGCGGCGCGAGCACCGCGGCGGGGCGCCCCAGCGCGTGAGCTGGGACGCCGCGCTGGACTTCGCTGCCGCGCGCTTCCAGCGCATCGTGAACGAGCACGGCCCGGACGCGGTGGGCTTCTACCTCTCGGGCCAGCTCCTCACCGAGGACTATTACGTCTTCAACAAGCTGGCCAAGGGCCTGGTCGGCACCAACAACGTCGACACCAACTCGCGGCTTTGCATGAGCAGCGCCGTGGCCGGCTACAAGATGACGCTCGGCGCCGACGCCCCGCCCGCCTGCTACGAGGACCTGCAGCATGCCGGGTGCATCTTCATCGCCGGCAGCAACGCGGCGTTCGCGCATCCCGTCCTGTTCCGCCGCATCGAGGAGGCGAAGGCGCGGCGCCCGCAGCTGAAGATCGTCTGCTGCGATCCGCGCCGCACCGATACGGCGGAGATCGCCGACCTGCACCTGGCGCTCCTGCCCGGCACCGACGTGATGCTGTTGCACGGCCTGCTGCACATCATGCTGTGGGAAGGCTGGACCCGGCCCGACTACATCGAGGCGCATACCACCGGTTTCGAGGCGCTCAAGGCGGTGGTGCGCGAGTGCACGCCGCAGCGGGTGGCGCAGGCCTGCGGCATCGCGCAGGAAGACCTGTTCACGGCGGCGAAATGGTTCGCGACCTCGCCCGCCACGCTGAGCCTCTACTGCCAGGGCCTGAACCAGTCCAGCAGCGGCACGGCCAAGAATGCGGCACTGATCAACCTGCATCTCGCCACTGCGCAGATCGGCAAGCCCGGCGCCGGGCCTTTCTCGCTCACCGGCCAGCCCAACGCCATGGGCGGTCGCGAGGTGGGTGGGCTCGCCAACCAGCTCTCGGCCCACCGGGACCTGGCCGACCCGCAGCACCGGGCCGAGATCGCCGCGCTGTGGGGCGTGCCCTGCGTGCCCGAGAAGCCGGGCAAGACCGCCGTGGAGATGTTCCAGGCCGCCGCCGACGGCGAGATCAAGGCGCTGTGGATCGCCTGCACCAATCCGGCCCAGTCGATGCCGGACCAGGCCACCGTGCGGCGCGCGCTCGAACGCGCCGAACTGGTGGTGGTGCAGGAAGCCTTCGCGACCACCGCCACCTGCGCCTTCGCCGACCTGCTGCTGCCCGCCACCACCTGGGGCGAGAAGGAAGGCACCGTCACCAACAGCGAGCGCCGCATCAGCCGCGTGCGCGCCGCCGTGCCGCCGCCCGGGGAGGCGCGCCACGACTGGCAGATCGCCGTGGACTTCGCGCGCCGGCTGCGCCTTCCTCCCTCGGCCCCTGGGAGAGGGCCGGGGTGGGGGTGCTCCAGCGCCGAACTCTTTCCCTACGCCACTCCCGAGTCGATCTGGCTCGAGCACCGCGAGACCACCCGCGGGCGCGACCTGGACATCACCGGCCTCAGCTACGCGACGCTGGAGCAGGCGCCGCAGCAGTGGCCCTTCCCGGCGTCCGCGCAGTCCGGCCGGGCGCGCCTGTACGAGGACGGCGTCTTCGCCACGCCGGACGGCAAGGCACGCTTTGCCGCTGTGCGCTACCAGCCCGTCGCCGAGCCGCGCGAAGCGCGCTATCCCTTTTCGCTGACCACGGGACGGCTGCGCGACCAGTGGCACGGCATGAGCCGCAGCGGCACCCTGGGCCGCCTGTTCGGCCACGTGCCGGAACCTGCCGTGCAGCTGCATCCGCAGGAGCTCGCGCGGCTGCGCCTGGCCGACGGCGACCTGGTCCATGTCACCTCGAGGCGCGGCTCCATCGTGCTGCCCGCGCAGGCCAGCGGCGCGCTGCGGCCGGCGCAGGCCTTCATCGCCATGCACTGGGGCTCCGAGTTCGTGAGCGGGCTTTCGAGCACCGGCGCGCCGCTGGCCGGCGTCAATGCGCTCACCACCTCGGCATACTGCCCCGCCTCGAAGCAGCCGGAACTGAAGCACGCGGCGGTGAAGATCCTGAAGGCGGAACTGCCGTGGACGCTGCTGGCGGCGGCCTGGCTGCCGCGCGACGAGGTGCTGGCCCGGCGCGAGGCACTGAAGGCGCTGATGGCGCTGTTCCCCTTCGCGTCCTGCGTTCCGTTCTCCAGCAACGCGCCGCTGGAGCAGGCCGGCACGCGCGAGCGCCAGGGCCTTCTCTTTCGCGCCGCCGCGTACGAGGCGCCGCCCGAGCACGTGCTGGCGCGTTTCGAGGCGCTGCTCGGACTGGACTCGATCGAGACCCTGCGCTACGCGGACCCGCGCCGGGGGCACTGGCGCACCGTCGGCGTGCGGCGCGAGGGCGAGGAAGTTCGCGTCGAGGCGCTGCTGCTGGCGGGCGACACCAGCGCGCAGGCGTGGCTGAAGGCGCTGCTGCTGCAGGAACTGCCGGCGCAGGCCTATGGCCGCAAGCTGCTCGCCACCGGCGCCCAGGCCCCGGTCGCCCTCGCAGCCAAGGCAGTGCAGGTATGCAGCTGCTTCGGCGTGGATGCGGCCGCGATCGCGCGCCACCTGGCGCAGTGCACCGGCCCGGCCGAAGCCAGGCTTTCGTCGCTGCAGTCGGCGCTGCGTTGCGGCACGAATTGCGGCTCGTGCGTGCCGGAGCTGAAGCGGATCGTTCGGGCGGCGCCGCAGGCGGCGTAGGCTGGCGGTGAGCGCCGCGGGCGAACCCCGGCGCTCGCCCGCATCGACCCCGGCGGGCCCTCAGCCCCCGAGGTACGCGCCGCCGTTGACGTGGATCACCTGCCCGGTCACGTAGCGCGCCTTCGGTCCGGCCAGCCAGCACACGGCATCGGCGACCTCCTCCGGCAGCCCCGCGCGCCCCACCAGCGTGCGGTGCACGGCGCGGTGCTGCGGCACGCTGCCGCTGCGCGTGGTGTCGATCAACCCCGGCGCCACGCAGTTGACGGTGATGCCCCGCGGCGAGAGCTCGGTCGCCAGCGCCCGCGTCATCCCCACCAGCCCCGCCTTGGCCGTGACCACGTGCACCCGCCGGCTCGCGCCCGTGTGCGCCGTGAGGCCGCCGATGTTGATCACGCTGCCTTCCCCGCCCGCCTTCAGCAGCGGCAGCGCCGCCTGCGTGCAGTGGAAGGCGCCGTCCAGGCAGACCGCCAGCGCCTGGCGCCAGGCGTCGTACTCCATCGCCTCGAAGGGCGACTCCTCGCGCACGGCGGCGTTGTTCACCAGCACGTCGAGCCGCCCATAGCGCTGCTGCACGCGGGCGATCATGGCGTCCACCGCGTCGCGTTCGCTCACGTCCGCCAGGCTCGCCATCGCCTGGCCGCCGGCGGCCTCGATCTCGCGCACCACGGCCTCGGCATCCGCGGCGCTGCTGCGCACGTTCACCACCACCGCCGCGCTCTCGCGCGCCAGCGCCAGCGCGATTGCCCGGCCGATGTTGCGCCCGGCGCCGGTGACCAGGGCCACGCGCGAGATCATGGGCAGCGCAGCGCGCGCAGGTCGACCCGCGGCGCGTCCAGCAAGCCGGTGAGCAGGACCGGCAGCTCGCCGGCGCGCGCCTCGTCCAGGCCGCCGTAGCCGCAGTTGGCGCGGAACTTCTGCAGCAGGTCCTCGAAGGACAGCGGCTCCTCCACCCCGCCGCGCAAGTGCCCCTGCCGGAGCTCGCGCACCTCGCCGCTGCGCAGCGTCACGCGCAGATGGCCGGTGAACTGGCGCGGATAGGGATTGGCGGGATCGACCTCATAGCGCACCTTGCCCGCCAGCGCGCGCACCGCGGGATCGCGCACCACGGCCTCCTCGTAGTCGGCCAGGCCGGCGTCGCCGCGCAGCATGCCGACGGCGATCGCATAAGGGATGCTGAACTTGGCCGCGTAGCCGTTGGGCGGGCTCTGCTTGGCCGCCAGCGGCTCCCACAGCCGGTGCACGATGCCCTCGGCCGTCTCGCACTCGATGCTTTCCACCTGCGCGGCGTCGAGCCCCTGCGCCACCAGCCGGCGCGCGCAGTCGATGTAGGGATGGGCCATGGTGCCGCAGGCGTAGGGCTTGAACGCGATGCCGGCCGCGAGCCAGCGCTGGCCGAAGCCCTCCAGCAGGTCGGCGAAGCGGCCTTCGTGCGTGCGCGCGAAGGCCCAGTAGAAGCCGTGCTCGCCTTCGAACAGCGTGCGCGGGCCGCTGAAGCCGGCCTGCGCCAGGCGCGCCGCGCGGTAGCCGGCCTGCGCCGCCCAGCCGGGGTGCATGCGCTTGGTCCAGGCGCCTTCGGCCAGGTACTCGATGATGCCCGAGGCCATGCTGCCGGCGATGCCCATGGCGTCCACGAGCTGCTTCGCATCCAGCCGCAGCGCCGCGCCCACGCCGGCCGCGGCGCCGATCGCGCCGAACACCGCCGTCGGATGGAAGCCCGCCTTGTGCACCAGCTTCGGCGCCACCAGGCACATGCGGCAGATCACCTCCGCGCCGACCGCGAGGCCGCGCCCGAGTTCGGCCCCGCCGAGGCCGTGCCGCTCCGCGGTGGCGAGCAGGGCCGGCACGACCACGGCGCCGGCGTGCGCCGGCCCGCCTTCGTAGGTGTCGTCGTAGTCCTCGCCGTGGGCCGCCGTGCCGTTGCACAGGGCTGCCATCGCCACGCTGCGCGGCTGCGCGTGGCCGATCACCGTGCACTCGCCGGGATCGTCGCCGGCCGCGGCGGTGGCGCGCATGAAGTCGGTGTGGCGGGCCGCGATGCACAGGCCGGCGATGTCCACCAGCAGCGACCGGCAGACCTGCCGCATCGCCGCTGGCGTCCCTGCGGGAAGCCCCGCGATGCCCTGCGCCAGCCGTTCGGCCACGGTGATATCGGATGCTGTATCGCTCACGTCGTCTGCTCCTCCAGCGCGGCGCGCCGCCTGCGCGGGCCGCGGATTTCCTGCCAGCCCGAATAGAGGGCGAGCCCCGCCGCCGCGAGCAGCAGCGCCAGCGACACGCGGTCGGTGAAGAAGATCGCGTGGTCGCCACCGGACAGCAGCAGGCTGCGCCGGTAGTTCGACTCGATCATGAACCCGAGCACGACGCCCAGCACCATGGGCAGCAGCGGCACGCCGGTGCAGCGCAGCCCGTAGCCGAGCGCGCCGATCCCGAGCACCAGCCCCACCTCGAACAGGCTCTGGTGCACCGAGTACACGCCCGAGACCACCAGCGCCAGGATGAAGGCGATCAGCCAGGGCTTGGGCCGGTTCACCAGCCAGATGCAGGGCGTGAGGATCACCAGGCCGATCAGCAGCATGGCGATGTTGGCGATCAGCAGGCCCGCGTAGAGCCCGTAGACCACCTGCGGCGCTTTCTCGAACAGCATCGGCCCCGGCTGCAGGCCGTGCACCAGGAAGCCGCCGAGAAGGATGGCGGCGGAGTTGGAACCCGGGATGCCCAGGCTCAGCAGCGGCACCAGGGCCGTCGCCGTCACCACGTTGTTGGCCGATTCGGGCGCGGCCACGCCCTCGGGCGAGCCCTGGCCGAATTCCTCGGGATTCTTCGACCAGCGCCGCGCCTCCGAATACGACATGAAGGCGGCGACGGTGCCGCCCGCACCCGGCGTCACGCCCTCGAAGGTGCCGATCGCGCAGCCGATCGCCGTGGGCCGCGCCAGCCGCTTCATCAGGGGCCAGTCCGGCAGCTTCAGCCGCGCCCGGCCCGCATCGGCGCGGGCCCACGCCGGCTCGCTCACCTGCACCAGCATCTCGGAGACGGCGAACAGGCCCACCATCACCAGCAGCGGCTTGATGCCCCCGAGCAACTCGGGCTCCCCGAAGGTGAAGCGCGAAACGCCCGACACCGGGTCGGAGCCCACCATCGCCAGCATCAGGCCGAGCAGCGCGGCCAGCAGGCCCTTGAGCAGGGAGCCGCCTGCCAGGCTCGCGATCACCGAGATGCCCAGGATGCCCAGGGCGAAATACGCCATCGGCGTGAAGGACAGGGCCACGCTGGCGAGCGGCCGCGTGGCGGTGACGAGCACCAGCAGCCCGAACAGGCCGCCCACCAGGCCCGCGATCAGCGAGATTCCCAGCGCCTCGCCGGCGCGGCCCTGGCGCGCCATCTCGTAGCCGTCCACCGTGGTCGCCGCCGCCGAATTGGTGCCCGGCGTGCGGATCAGGATCGCGGGAATCGAGCCGCCGTATTCGGCGCCGACGTACACGCTCGCCAGCAGCACCATGGCCGTGACCGGCTGCAGGCCGTAGGTCATGGGCAGCAGGATGGCCATCGCGATCGAAGGCGAGATGCCGGGCAGCGCGCCACCGAGAATGCCCCACAGCACGCCCAGGAAGGCGGCGGGGATCGCCCAGCTTCCCGTGAGCGCCGAGAGGGCCTGCAGCAGCGCGTCCATGCTCATGCGCCCCCGAGCAGCACGCTGCCCGGCATCGGAATGCCGAAGGCGTGGACGAACAGGAGCCAGAACACGATCGCGCCGAGCACGGGCACGATCGCCAGCATCGGCCCGCGTGCCGCGCCCGCATAGGCGGCACCGGCGGCGAGCAGCGCCGCGGTGGCGGCGGCATAGCCCAGCCAAGGCGCGAGCACGACATAGCCGCACAGGATCGCGAGCAGGCCCAACGCCCGCAGGTGCGCACGCCAGCCGGCCCGCGCGGCAGCACCCTTCTGCCCGGTCTCGCCCCGCCCGGTGTCGCCGTGCGCGGTCTCGCGCCGCGCGGTTTCGGCCTGGGCGGCCTCGCCCTGCGCGGGCGCACTCCGCAGCACGCTGCGCCCGCACAGCAACGCCCCGACCAGCGCCAGCGCCCAGCCCACTGCGCGCGGCAGGCCGGCGGCGCCGACCGTGTCGGACAGCAGGCTTTCCGGGATGCCCTCGGCCAGCCGCAACCAGGCGGCCGCGAGCACCACGGCCGCCAGCCCCAGCGCGAGATCGCCGCGGCGCACTCTCATCGCGGCGTGATCCCGAGTTCGCGGAAGGTCCGGGCTATGTCGGCCGCCACCTCGCCGGTGAAGCGCACGGCCTCGTCGTGCCCCAGCATCAGCGGCACCAGGCTGCTCTCCGTGTAGCTCTTGCGGTAGTCCGGCGCCGCCAGCACCTTGCGCAGCCCCGCCTCGAGCGCCTGCACCGCCGCCGGCGACACGCCCTTGGGCGCGGCCAGGCCGCGGAACTTGCGCACCACCACGTCCACGCCCTGCTCGCGCGCGGTGGGCACCTGCGGCAGCAGCGCCATGCGCTTGTCCGCCAGCACCGCGAGGATGCGCACCTTGCCGGCCTGCAGCTGGCCCTTGAGTTCCTCGACTTCGCCGACGCCGATGTCCAGCGTGCCGTTCAGCACGTTGATCATCATGTCGCCGCCGCCTTCGTGCGGCACCACCGGCACCTTCACCTGCATCCTGCGCGACATGCGCTCCAGCGCGATGCGTTCCAGCGAGGTGGGATTGGCCGCGCCCCAGCGCGCCTTGCCGGGATTGCGGCGCGCGTGCTCGATCACGTCGGCCAGCGTGCGAAACGGCGCCTCCGCCCGGGTGAAGACCACCTCCGGGTCCTCGAACACGATCGCCACCGGCTCCAGCGCCGTGTAGCCCACCTCGGGCTTGGACAGCAGCGTGGTCTGGATGTAGGTCGGCGTGGTGGCGTAGAACACGCTGCCATCGGGTTTGCCGCGCGCCACCATCGCCATCGCCTTGGCGCCGCTGCCGCCGGTGACGTTCTCCACCGCGAAGTTCACGCCCAGCGCGGGGCCGAGGTGGCGCGCCAGTTCGCGCAGGAAGACATCGCTGCCGCCGCCGGGGCTGGAATGGGTGACCAGCACGACGCGGCTGTGCGGGTACGCTGCCTGCGCCGCCTGCGCCGACGCTGCGGTCGCCAGGACCGCGGCCAGCGCGAACGCGGCAGCGCGAAGCAGGTGCGTCATGGCAAGCCCCTTTCGCGGCGCAGTGTGCCAGCGGGCCCGGGGGGCGGCATCAGGGTTGACCCCTCGCGCCGGTGGGCTGCATACGCATATAGCCGCCAGTCATCAGCCCTCTGGGACAATTTGCGCGTGGGCATCTCGCATTACCTCAAGGAAGTCGGCCGCGGCAAGCAGGGCGCGCGTTCGCTCGCGCGCGAACAGGCGGCCGACCTGTTCGGGCAGATCCTCGACGGCGGCGCCAGCGATCTCGAGATCGGCGCCTTCTGCATCGCCATGCGCGTCAAGGGCGAGACCCTGGAGGAGATGTGCGGCTTCCTCGATGCCACCCACGCGCGGCTGCAGCGCGCCTCCTCGGCCAGCGGCCAGCCGGTCGTCGTGCTGCCGAGCTACAACGGGGCGCGGCGGCTGCCCGTCCTCACGCCCCTGCTTGCCGGCCTGGTCGCCCGGCGCGGCCTGCCGGTGCTGATCCACGGCAGCGCCACCGAATCGAGCCGGGTGTTCGTGCGCGAGGTGCTGCAGGCGATGGACGTGCAGGCCAGCGACGCGGCCCCCGTGCTGCGCGACGGCCAGCTCGCCTTCGTGCCGACCGAAGTCCTGAGCCCCGGCTTGAAGCGCCTGCTGGATGCGCGCCGCGCGATCGGCCTGCGCAACAGCGCGCACAGCGTGGTGAAGCTGATGAATCCCTGCAGCGGTGCGGCGGTGATCGTCAGCAGCTACACCCATCCCGAGTACGCCGCCTCCATGGGCGCGGTGTTCGAGCGCATGGGCGCCAGCGCGCTGCTGCTGCGCGGCACCGAAGGCGAGGCGGTGGCCGACGCCCGCCGGCTGCCGCGGATGGAGGGCTTCCGCAACGGCCTGCGCACGACGCTGCAGCCTGGCCGGCAGGGAAGCCTCGCCGAGCTGCCCGCGCTGCCCCGTGAAACCGACCCCGAGACCACCGCCGCCTACATCCGCGACGTGCTCGCCGGGCGCAAGCCCGTGCCCGAAGCCATCGCGCTGCAGGTGGAACACATCTTGCACCTCGCCTTCGCATGAACACAGGCAAAGTCACCCTCGTAGGCGCCGGCCCCGGCGATCCGGAACTGCTCACCCTGAAGGCGCTGAAGGCGATCCAGGCCGCCACCGTGCTGCTGGTGGACGACCTGGTCAATCCGGAGATCGTGGCCCATGCGCCGCAGGGCGCGCGCATCGTCCACGTCGGCAAGCGCGGCGGCTGCCGCAGCACGCCGCAGGCCTTCATCGGCAAGCTGATGGTGCTGGCCGCGCGCGAAGGCGAGAACGTGGTGCGCCTGAAGGGCGGCGACCCCTTCATCTTCGGCCGCGGCGGCGAGGAGGCGGAGCACCTGCGCGCCGCCGGCATCCAGGTGGAGGTGGTCAACGGCATCACGGCGGGGCTGGCCGCCGTCACCTCGCTGGGCGTGCCGCTCACGCACCGGGAGCATGCACAGGGCGTGGTGTTCCTCACCGGCCATGCCCGCAGCGGTGCATGCCCGCCGCAGTGGAAGAGCCTGGCCGCGGCGGCGCACGAGGCGCACCTCACGCTGGTGATCTACATGGGCGTGAGCAGCGCCGCGCGCATCCAGCAGGAGCTGCTGGCCGGCCTGCCCGCGCACACGCCGGTGGCGATCGTGCAGCGCGCCTCGCTGCCGGACCAGCGCCATGCGCTCGCCACGCTGGGCGAGCTCGGCGCCACCATCGCGCGCGAAGGGCTCGCCAGCCCCGCGGTGATCGTGGTCGGCGACGTGATCCGCGGCGTCGCACTGGCCGCCCAGGCGGTGGCGGCAGCGCGCGCGGCCTGAAGTTTGGCGTCCGCGCGACACTCGCTTTAGGTCGATTCCCTAAGAAGCCCGGGGTGCTTGCGGGTCGATCAGAGGATCTGCCCCGGAATCCGCCCTCTGTTCCCCGCATTGGTGCGGTCCCTGCTCGGTCAGAATCTCCTCACCCATTTCATTTCAGATCAGTGAGGACGCAGCAATGCAGGCAAAGAAGGTTTCGACGGTGATCGTGGCGCTGGCGGCGGTGCTGGGCGCGGGCGCGGTGTGGGCGGCCGAAGGCGCCGCTACGGCCAAGGAAGCCGAGGTGATGGTGAAAAAGGGCGTGGCCTTCATCAAGGCCAACGGCAAGGACAAGGGCTTCGCCGAGATCACCCGCCGCGACAGCAAGGACTTCCACGACCGCGACCTGTACCTGGCGGTGCACAAGCTCGATGGCACCTGCGTGGCGCACGGCACCAACGAGAAGATGGTCGGCAAGAACTTCATCGACATGAAGGACATCGACGGCAAGGAATACATCAAGGAGCGCGTCGACTTCGCCAAGGCCAAGGCCACCTTCTACACCGACTACAAGTTCGTCAACCCGGTGAGCAAGAAGATCGAACCGAAGACCGCCTACTGCGAACGCCTGGACGACTACATCGTCTGCGGCGGCATCTACAAGAAGTAAGCGCAGCGCACCGGCGCGGGCCGGCCACCTCGGGGGGAGGATAGTCATGAAGCTTTGGCAAAAGGTCTCCGTGGCCCCGCTGGTGGCCATCGTGTTCCTGCTGACGGTGGCGGTGGTGTCCTGGGGGGTGCTCGGCATGCAGTCGCGCACCCTCGAGCAGCTGTACAAGGAGCGCTTCAGCGCCTACCGCAGCGCCGCCCAGGCCGCGCAGGGGATCAGCGAGGTGCACTCCAACGTGTACCGCCTCTTCACCTGGATCCAGAACCTGAAGCCCGAGCAGGTGGAGCGCACGACCGCGGAACAGAAGAAGAAGGTGGAGGCGATCGCCTCCACCCTCGAGGCGCTGGCCCGGCTGCCGCTGGAGGACGAGGACCGCAAGACGATCCAGGACCTCTCGGCGCGGCTCGCGAAGTACCGCGACAACATGCTCAAGGCGATCGACCTCAGCACGGTGGACGTGAGCATCGGCGCCATGCAGATGCAGCTGGCGGACACCGCCTTCCAGGACATGGTGCGCGTGTTCGGCCAGCTCGTGCAGCGGCAGGAAGCCCACGCGCAGGCGGCCTACGAAGCCGCGGACGCCGCCTTCCGGCGCGCGGTGGCGGTGCTGGTGCTGCTGAGCGTGCTGGCACTGGCCGTCTCGGCGGCGGTGGCCTTCTTCATGAGCCGCAGCATCGTGCGGCCGCTGAAGAAGGCGATCGGCCATGCCGGGCGCATCGCTGGCGGCGATCTCACCGCCGACATCCGCGCCCGGGCGGCGGACGAAACGGGCGACCTGCTGCGCGCGCTGGCGGAGATGAACCGGGGGCTCGTTGCCATCGTCGGCCAGGTGCGCGCCGGCACCGAGACGATCTCGGCCGCGTCGACCCAGATCTCCTCGGGCAGCCAGGACCTGTCGCAGCGCACCGAGGAACAGGCCAGCTCGCTGGAGGAAACGGCCGCCTCGATGGAGCAGCTGACCAGCACCGTCAAGCAGAACGCCGACAGCGCCCGCGAAGCGCACCAGCTGGCCGCTCAGGCCTCGCAGACCGCCGTCGACGGCGGCCAGGTGATGGGCCGCGTGGTCGACACCATGGGCCGCATCGAGGGCTCGGCGCGCCGCATCACCGACATCATCAGCGTGATCGACGGCATCGCCTTCCAGACCAACATCCTGGCGCTCAACGCCGCGGTGGAAGCCGCGCGCGCGGGCGACCAGGGCCGCGGCTTCGCCGTGGTGGCGGCGGAGGTGCGCAACCTGGCGCAGCGCTCCGCGGCCGCCGCCAAGGAGATCAAGGCACTGATCGAGGAATCCACCGGCAACGTGTCCGCCGGCAGCACGCTGGTGGCGCAGGCCGGCCGCACCATGCAGGACGTGGTGGCGAGCATCCAGCGCGTGAGCACGATCGTGGGCGAGATCTCCTGCGCCACCGCGGAGCAGACGCGCGGCATCGAGCAGGTGAACCAGGCCATCACCGACATGGAGCACGTGACGCAGCAGAACGCGAGCCTGGTGGAGGAAGCCTCCGCGGCGGCGCAGGCCATGCGCCAGCAGGCCGGCACGCTGCTGAAGTCGGTGAGCGTGTTCCAGCTCGCCGAGCGCGACGCGGCCGCGGACGACGGGGCCGAGACCGCCCTGCTGCAGGCCCGGGCGCAGGACGGCGGCTTCGCATCCCTGGCCCTGGCACCCGCCGCCGCATGACGATGACCGGCAGGGACCTGCTCGCGTTCTACGCGCAGCTGGCCGCCACCGTCTCCAGGATGCTGGAGCTGGCGCGCGCGCTGCAGTGGGCGCAGCTGCCGCGGCTGGATGCGCGCTGCGCCGCGCTGGTCGCGCAGCTGCACGCGGCCCGCGTGCCGGCCGGCTTCTCGGCGGCGGAACGGGCGCGCTTCGAGACCCTCACGGCGCGGATCCGGCAGGACCAGCAGGCGCTGGCGACGCTGATGCAGCCGCAGCTGCGGCGACTCGTGCAGCGCATGGCGGAAACGCAGGCCGGGCGCTGACCGGCGCGCCGGGCGCGCCGGGCGGCAGCGGCCGCGCCGAGAGCGGCGGCGACAATACGGGCCCTCCCGCGCGGAGGAGGAGACCGATGGCCAAGAGTGTGTTGCAGGAAGCGCGCGAGGTGCAGCTCGCGGTGACGCTGATCGAGCTGGGCGCCCGCCTGCAGTTCCTGGAGGCGGAGGTGGGTCTGAGCCGCGACCGGCTGGTGCGCCTGTACAAGGAGATCCGGGGCGCCTCGCCGCCCAAGGGCCTGCTGCCCTTTTCCACCGACTGGTACATGACGTGGATGGCGAACATCCACGCCTCCCTGTTCTACAACTTCTACCTGCGCCTGCTGCCCCTGGCCGAAGGCCGGCTGGATGGCCTGATCAAGGCCTTCCGCATGTACCAGCAGCAGGTGGAGGCGCACGGCGACGAGCAGGTGCTCGATTTCACCCGCGCCTGCACCCTGGTGCGCTTCTTCGACAGCCGGATGCTGGAGCTGGCCACCTGCACCCGCTGCACCGGCCGCTTCGTCGCCCATGCCCACGACGACCAGCGCGATTACGTCTGCGTGCTGTGCCGCCCGCCCGCGCGGGCCGGCAAGAAGAGACCGCAGCCCGCCCTGAGCTGAGCGCGCCGTCGTGGTGCATCGTCCACGGGCCGATCCACACGTCCGTGCCGGAGCCCCTCTCGTCCGGTAACATCAACAGGCTACATGTAACGCACTGTCACAATCATGCTCCAACAAGGGGTCGTTGGGGCCTCAGGAGACAGGGCAATGCCAGCAGCGGACGCTTCCAGGGAAATCTCGGATCTGAATCTCACCTACATGCTGCTCGCCCAGAAGCTGCTGCGGGAGGACCGGGCGGCGGCGATGCTGCGCCTGGGGATCGGCGCGGAGATGGCGCAGCTGCTGCTGGCGATGTCGATGGCGGAGGTGGTGAAGCTCGCCACCAGCAATTTCGTGCTGTGCGCCTTCCGGCTCGACGAACTGCCGATCGCCCGCACCGTGATGCAAGATGCGCGCGAGCGCACGCTGCAGCAGGCCCACCTGGCCATCGTGCTTGCCGGCCAGGCCGCCGCGGCCTGAAACAAGAAGGCGCCGCCTGGCGCGGCGCCTTCCCCCCATTGCCCTGTTCAGGGTTCCTGCCGGATCACGTCGCGCACGGTGAACGCCACCTGGCGCAGCACCGCGCTGCGGCCGGCGGCGGTGCCGAAGCCGGTGAGCTGCGCCACCGGCGCCCAGCGCAGCGTCTCGCCGTCGGCGAGCTGCTTCTCGATCGCCGCGCGCACCGTGTAGACGAAGCCGCCCTTGCCGGCCGGGCTGCAGTGCAGCTCGGTGCGCAGCGCCATGTCCTGCGGCAGGTCCAGGCCCGCGGCCGTGCCGACCCTGCGGACCTCCTCGCGCAGCGCGCCGGCACTGATGCCAGGGCAGTCGGATTCCTGCTGGGTCTCGTAGGTGCCGGCCTGGGCCGCACCCGCCCCGGCGCCCACCAGCGCCAGCAGCAACATCGAAGCCTTGATCATGCGCATTCCCTTCTCCATCAGATCCCGAATGCAACAAATCGTAAGTCGAAGGCTGCGCAGGCAATTGGTCGAACAAGAGGCCAAATCCGGTGCACCTCGCGGCGCCCCGGATAATCCGCCGCGATGACGGACACGACGCCGCCCCTTTCCTTCGATGCCGTCGTGATCGGCGCCGGGGCCGCCGGCCTCTTCTGCGCCGGCGTGGCCGGCCAGCGCGGGGTGAAGGTGCTGCTGGTGGACCACGCGGAGAAGATCGCCGAGAAGATCCGCATCTCGGGCGGCGGCCGCTGCAACTTCACCAACCGCGACCTCGACCCGCGCGCGCCGCACAAGCACTTCCTGGGCGCCAACCCGCACTTCTGCCGCTCGGCGCTGGCCCGCTGCACGCCGGCCGACTTCGTCGCCCTGGTGCGAAAGCACGGCATCGCCTTCCACGAGAAGCACAAGGGCCAGCTGTTCGGCGACCGCTCCTCGGAGGACTTCATCCGCATGCTGCTGGCCGAGTGCGAGGCCGGCGGCGTCACGCACTGGCAGCCTTGCGCCGTGCGGGAGATCGCTGCCGGCGACGGCGGCTACGTGCTGCAGACCAGCCGCGGCACCGTGCGCTCGCGCGCCGTCGTGATCGCCACCGGCGGGCTGTCGATCCCGAAGATCGGGGCGACGGATTTCGGCCACCGCATCGCGCGACAGTTCGGCCTGCGGGTGGTGCCGCCGCGGCCGGCGCTGGTGCCGCTCACCTTCGACGGCGCCGGCTGGGCTGCGTTCGCGCAGCTCGCGGGGCTGGCCCTGCCGGTGCGCATCGAGACCGGCGAGAAGAAGGAGCGCATGGCCTTCGACGAGGACCTGCTCTTCACCCATCGCGGCCTGAGCGGCCCGGCCGTGCTGCAGATCTCCAGCTACTGGCGCGAAGGCCAGCCGCTGCGCATCGACCTCGCGCCCGGCGTGGACCTGGCGGCGGAACTGGCCCAGGCCAAGGCGCGCTCGCGCAAGCTCATCGCCAACGAGCTGGCGCAGTGGCTGCCGGCGCGGCTGGCCGAGGCCTGGGTGCAGCAGGATCCCGCCTGGCAGCGGCCGGTGAACGAGGCCTCCGACCGGGCGCTGCAGCAGCTCGCGCAACGGCTTTCGCGCTGGGAGCTGGTGCCCACCGGCAGCGAGGGCTGGCGCAAGGCCGAAGTCACGGCCGGCGGCGTCGACACCCGGGATCTGTCCTCCCAGACCATGGAGTCCAGCCAGCCCGGCCTGTATTTCATCGGCGAGGTGGTGGACGTGACCGGCTGGCTGGGCGGCTACAACTTCCAGTGGGCCTGGGCGAGCGCCCAGGCCTGCGGCGAGGCGCTCGCCGCCGCGCTGGGGTCCAAGCCTTGATGTCGCGAAGCAACAAGCTATAATCTCGGGCTTTGCTGGCAAACCCCCACCGGCCTGATCAACCTGTACAGGTGGGGACCCCCGGCGAACGTCCTCGATCTTCGTTCGCCACACTGAATATTCGGGAAGTCAATGACGACCATTCGAGTCAAGGAAAACGAGCCGTTCGACGTGGCGCTGCGCCGCTTCAAGCGGACCATCGAGAAGCTGGGCCTGCTCACCGAGCTGCGCGCCCGCGAGTTCTACGAGAAGCCCACGGCCGAGCGCAAGCGCAAGAAGGCCGCCGCCGTGAAGCGCCACTTCAAGCGCGTGCGCAGCATGCAGCTGCCCAAGAAGCTCTACTGAGCGGCTTGCGGCCTCGATTCGAAAGCCCGTTGGGGACGCCCGGCGGGCTTTTTCGTTTGCAACGAAGGAAAATCACGCGATGACGACGCTCAAGGAACGCATCACCGAAGACATGAAGGCCGCCATGCGGGCCAGGGACAGCGAGCGCCTCGGCGCCATCCGCATGCTCACCGCCGCCATCAAGCAGAAGGAAGTGGACGAGCGGGTGGAGCTCGACGACACCGCCGTGGTCGGCGTGGTCGACAAGCTGCTGAAGCAGCGCAGGGACAGCATCGAGGCCTTCGAGAAGGCCGGCCGCCAGGACCTGGCGGACAAGGAGAAGGCCGAGGCCGCCGTGCTGCAGGCCTACCTGCCGGCGCGCCTGTCGGCCGACGAGATCGCGGCCGAGGTGAAGGCCATCGTGGCGGAGGTCGGCGCCAAGGGCCCGTCCGACATGGGCAAGGTGATGGGCGCGGCGAAATCGCGTCTCGCGGGCAAGGCCGACATGGGGCAGGTCAGTGCGGCGGTGAAGGCAGCGCTGGCGGGGTAGTAACCGGGAACAGCCAACAACCGGACGCAGAGGACGCAAAGGGTACGCAGAGAGCGCAAAAGAACATCCTCTTCAAGGAGATTCCTTTTGCGTCCTTTGCGTCCTTTGCGTCCTTTGCGTCCTTTGCGTCCTTTGCGTACCCTCTGCGTCCTCTGCGTCCTCTGCGTCCGGAAGTTTGTATTTGCAGGTTCTACCGCCGACAGCTCACGAACCCGCGACCCGCATCCGGTTGACCAGGATCGAGCCGACCGTCTTGGCGCCGTAGTTGTAGACGTCCGCGCCCACGGCCTCGATCCCCATGAACATCTCGCGCAGGTTGCCGGCGATGGTGATCTCCTGCACCGGGAAGGCGATCTCGCCGTTCTCCACCCAGAAGCCGCTCGCGCCGCGCGAATAGTCGCCGGTCACGAAGTTCACGCCCTGGCCCATCAGCTCGATCACGAACAGGCCGGTGCCGAGCTTCTTCAGCATCTGCACCAGGTCGTCGCCCGGCTGCGTCAGGCGCGAAGTCAGGGTCAGGTTGTGCGAGCCGCCGGCGTTGCCGGTCGTCTTCATCCCCAGCTTGCGGGCCGAATAGCTGCTGAGGAAATAGCCTTCCACCCGCCCCGCATCGACGACCTTGCGGGCCCTGGTGCGCACGCCCTCCTCGTCGAAGGCGGCGCTGCCCTTGCCGCGCCGCACGAACGGGTCCTCGGCGATGTCCAGGTGCCCGGACAGGACCTGCTTGCCCAGCGAATCGAGCAGGAAGGTGCTGCGGCGATAGAGCGATCCGCCGCTGGTGGCCTGCACGTAGGCGCCCATCAGGCCGGCGGCCAGCGGCGACTCGAACAGCACCGGGCACTGCGTCGTCGGGATCTTGCGCGCCTGCAGGCGGGCCAGGGCGCGCTCCGCCGCATAGCGGCCCACCGCCTCCGGCGACGCGAGTTCGGCCGCCGAGCGCATCGAGCTGTACCAGGCGTCGCGCTGCATGCCCTCGGCCCGGCCGGCGATCGGGGCGACCGAGATCGAGTGGCGCGAGCTCGCGTAGCCGCCGCGGAAGCCGTGCGAATGGGCGCTGAAGAAGTGGCTCTGCTGCGCCGAGACGCCGGCGCCTTCGCTGTTGGTGATGCGCGCGTCGGTGTCGAAGGCGGCGCGCTCGCAGCGCAGGGCCAGCTGCGCTGCCTGCTCGCTGGTGATGTCCCAGGGGTGGAACAGATCCAGGTCCGGCTGCTCCGCAAGGGGCGCGACTTCCTCGGCGTCCGGCAGGCCGGCCACCGGGTCCTGCGCGGTGAAGCGGGCGATGTCGTAGGCCGCCTGCACGGTGCGCTCGATGGCGGGGCGCGAGAAGTCCGACGTGCTCGCATTGCCGCGCTGGTTGCCCACGTAGACCGTGATGCCCAGCGACTTGTCGCGGTTGCGCTCCACCGTCTCGAGCTCGCCCTTGCGCACCGAGACGCTCAGGCCGCAGCCTTCGGAGGCTTCCGCACCCGCATCCGTGGCGCCGAGCCGGCGCGCGTGTCCGAGGGCGAAGTCGACCAGTTCCTCGAAGTCGGCGCGGCTGTAGCTGAAACCGGATCCGTTCGGCGCGGGTGTTGTGTTCATGGCGGGCTATGATACTTGGCGCTTGTCGGGCACCGACTGCCGCCTCCCCTACTCCGTCGCATGTCCCGCAAACCAAAAAAAGGCTACTTCGTCAAAGGTCACTTCGTGGCCGAAGGCAGTGAACTCGATCTCGAACTCCAGGCCGAGCGCAGCGGCGGCGAGCCGAGCAAGACCGAGCTGAAGAAGGAAAGCGCCGAACTGCAGAAGCTCGGCGAAGCCCTGCTCACGCTGCGCACCGAACTGTTCGAGCGGCTGGAACTGCCCGAGAAGCTCGCGGGCGCGCTCGATGAACTGAAGGGCATCAGCAACTTCGAAGGCCGGCGCCGCCAGCTGCAGTACGTCGGCAAGCTGATGCGCGGGCTGCCGCCCGAGACGCTGCAGGCCGCCCGCGACGCGCTGGAGGAACAGCGCAGCGGCTCCGCGCAGGAGACGCTGGCGCTGCACGCGGCGGAGCAGTGGCGCGACGACCTGGTCGCCAGCGACGAGGCGCTGCAGAACTGGATCCGGGTGCATCCCGGCGCCGACGTGCAGCAGCTGCGCGCCCTGATCCGCCAGGCCCGCAAGGACGCCGCGCCGACGCCGGACGAAGTGTCCAGGGGCCAGGCGCCGCGGCGCGGGCGCGCCTATCGCGAGATCTTCCAGATCGTGCGCGAGCAACTCGAACAGGAAGAGGACCATGGCTGACCACGACCCCGTCACGATCGGCATCGTCTCGATCAGCGACCGCGCCTCCAGCGGCGTCTACCAAGACAAGGGCCTGCCCGCGCTGAAGGAGTGGCTCGCGCGCGCGCTGCGCAACCCGATCGCCTTCCAGGAGCGCTTGATCCCGGACGAGAAGGAGCGCATCAGCGCCACCCTGATCGAGCTGGTGGACGCCGGCTGCGCCCTGGTGCTGACCACCGGCGGCACGGGCCCGGCGCCGCGCGACGTGACGCCGGAGGCGACGCTGGCGGTGGCCGACAAGGAGATGCCCGGCTTCGGCGAACAGATGCGGCAGGTGAGCCTGCGCTTCGTGCCCACGGCGATCCTCTCGCGGCAGGTGGCGGTGATCCGCGGCAAGAGCCTGATCGTCAACCTGCCGGGGCAGCCGAAGGCGATCCAGGAGACGCTGGAAGGCCTGAAGGAAGACGGCAAGCCCGTGGTGCAAGGCATCTTCGCCGCCGTCCCGTATTGCGTGGACCTGATCGGCGGGCCTTACCTCGAAACGAACGACGAGGTCTGCAAGGCGTTCCGGCCGAAGACGGCGGTGCGGGCGGGGCGCACCTCGTAGGAAGAGACCAACTGCCGGTCCTGCCTTCGAACCCCCTACTTCCCCACCAGCTGCGTCAGCTTCTCCGCCTCGAAGCTTTCCTTGGTCTGCGCATCCGCCGGCACGCATTCCTCGCCGCGGCGCTGGCCGGAGAGGTTTTCGATCGCCTGCCACAGCAGCGCGACCTGGTGCTCGTGCGCAGAGGCGTTGTCGATCAGGCCCTTCATCGCCTGCGACAGCGGGTCGTCCGAGTTCGTGACGCCGTAGGCCGAGAAACCCATCTTGGCTGCCGCCTCCTCGCGCCGGGCGCTGTCCTCGGCCTGGATGATGCGCGCCGGGATGCCGACTGCCGTGGCGCCCTCCGGCACCGGCTTGGTCACCACCGCGTTGGAGCCGATCGCGGCGTTGTCGCCCACCGTGAAGCCGCCCAGCACCTTGGCGCCGGCGCCGACGACCACGTTGCGGCCCAGCGTCGGGTGCCGCTTCGAGCCCTTGGTGAGCGAGGTGCCCCCCAGCGTCACGCCCTGGTAGATGGTGCAGCCGTCGCCCACTTCGGCCGTCTCGCCGATCACGATGCCCATGCCATGGTCGATGAACACGTTGGCGCCGATCTGCGCGCCGGGGTGGATCTCGATGCCGGTGAGCCAGCGCGAGAACTGCGACAGCCAGCGCGCCAGCCAGCGCAGCTCGCGCTTCCACAGGCCGTGCGAGACCCGGTGCAGCAGGATCGCGTGCAGCCCCGGATAACAAGTGAGCACCTCCCACTTGCTGCGCGCGGCAGGATCGCGGTCGAGGATGCACTGGATGTCGGAACGCAGGCGGCTGAACATGGTGTGCGGTGCTTGTAGCACCGCCAGTCTAAGGCCTGGTCCTTTTCGCCGCTTCCGACATGGCCTTGGCAACACCGCGCAGGATGTGGATTTCCTCCGGCGTCGGCTGCGCCCGGTTAAACAACTGCTGCAGCCGCGGCATCAGCTTCTTGGGCGCCGCCGGGTCCAGGAAGCCGATCTCCACCAGGGCCTGCTCCCAGTGGCGCAGCATGCCGGCCACGGCCGCGGCATCGGCCGCCGCCGGCGCGGCCGGGGGCGCCGCCTCGAAGCCGCCCAGGGCCAGGCGCCACTCGTAGGCGATCACCTGGATCGCGCTGGCCAGGTTGAGCGAGCCGTAGGCGGGCGAGACCGGGATGCGCAGGGCCGCATGGCAGCGGTACACGTCCTCGTTGCGCATGCCGTAGCGCTCGGACCCGAACAGGAAGGCGACGCGCTCGCCGCGCGCGGCCAGCGGCCCCAGGTGCTCGCGCGGGGCGCTCGTCGGCGGGCCGAAGTCGCGCGCCGTCATCACGGTGGCGCAGACGTGGGTCATGCCTTGCAGCGCCTCGTCCAGCGTCGCCACGGCACGGGCCTTGTGCAGCACGTCGCCCGCGCCGCTGGCCCGCTCGATGGTCTCGTCGCGCGCCAGCACGTCGTCCCAGCGCGGCTGCACGAGCACGAGCTCGTCGAAGCCCATCACCTTCAAGGCGCGGGCGGCGGCGCCGACGTTGCCGGCGTGGCTGGGCTGGATCAGGACGAAGCGCGTGGACATGCCCCGATTGTCGGCGAGCAGGACTTCCGGACGCAGAGGGCGCAAAGGGTACGCAGAGGACGCAAAAGAAAAACCTTCTCAAGTCTTCTTTGTCTTTTTTGCGTCCTCTGCGTATCTTTCGCGTCCTCTGCGTCCGGAAGTTGAATTGACCTTCCCGTCCCCCGCCTAAACCTCTTCGGGTCGCATCTCGATCGCGCCGCACGGGCACTCCGAGACGCAGACTCCGCAGCCCTTGCAGTAGTCGTAGTTGAACTCGAAGCGCTTGCCCGGCCCCAGCTTGATCACGGCGTTGTCGGGGCAGACGCCGTAGCAGTTGTCGCACTCGAAGCAGTTGCCGCACGACAGGCAGCGGCGCGCCTCGTACAGCGCGTTGGCCTCGATCAGGCCGCCCTGCACCTCGTCGAAGCTGCTGGTGCGGCGGGCCGCATCGAGCTGCGGCCGCATGGTCTTGGGCGCGTCGCTGTAGTACCAGGTGTTGAGCTTGTCGAAGGTGGCCAGCGGCGGCTTGGCCGCGGGCACGAGCTTCGCGTCGCGCAGCCAGGCGTCGATGTGGCGCGCGGCCTTCTTGCCGTGGCCCACGGCCACCGTCACGTTGCGATCGGCCGGCACCATGTCGCCGCCGGCGAACAGGCCCGGATGGCCGGTCATCATGGTCTGCGGGTCGACCTGCACCACGCCGCCCTTCACCTCCAGGCCCGGCACGCCTTCCAGCAGCGACAGGTCCACGTCCTGGCCCAGCGCCAGGATCAGCGAATCCGCATGCAGGGTCTCGAATTCGCCGGTGGGCTGCGGCATGCCCTTGTCGTCCAGCCGCATCTTCTCGATGG
>Ga0255338_1001949_pt1 | contig 34404 bp, 40 predicted proteins | sample MeOH1_35cm_T4_19_FD_203715 | JGI IMG/M metagenome (GOLD analysis project Ga0255338, IMG submission 203715) | Sandy soil microbial communities from University of British Columbia, Vancouver, Canada - MeOH1_35cm_T4_195 | ecosystem: Engineered > Artificial ecosystem > Sand microcosm > Unclassified ...
AGGACAAATACGACTATGCCATGGAAATAGCGGCCAAGAATGGGCGAGACGCGCCAAGCGAAGATGATGAAATGGATGGAATCCGCGCACTTATCGACGCCGCCATCGACCACGAGCAGCCCGCACAAAGGGGTGGGGCGTAAGTGCTCGACTTCTCAACCGCGCCAGTAAACGCGCCCACCGCAGAGTTGACGGATGATAGTGACGCCCTGCGTCAGTATCTCATCTCGACGCTCGAGACGTGGCTGCCCAGACTGCTACCTGCTGGCAAGACGCATTCAGGTGAGTTCAGGGCGGGCAGCGTGCATGGTGAGGCTGGCGGATCGTTCTCAATGCGCCTCACGGGGCAACGCCGCGGCATGTGGATGGACCACGCGACAGGCGAGGGCGGGGATGTGTTTGACCTGCTGATGGTCACGGAGGGTGTGGACTTCGCAGGCGCGATCGCACTGGCGCGCGATATGTCTGGGCTCAAGATGCGCGCCACGCCACCGCATAAGACGCGCGAAAGATCGGCGGAGGATGACCGCAAGATCGTAGAGAAGGTGCTGTGGTATGCAGACGCGCAGCGCGTCATCCACACGAACTATCTGCGGAGCCGCGGGATCACGATCGACGCAGAGGATCTGTTGTCCCACAGGTCTCTAAGGCACGTGAGCGGCACGCTACACCCGGCCATGCTGGGCAAGGTGCGCAACGTGGCGGGCGATGTGACAGGGCTGCATCGCACGTATCTTTCTGCGGACGCACGGGGAAAGGCCGCCGTCGAGCCGAACAAGATGATGCTGGGGCGCACCCTGGGCTGCGCTGTCCGGCTGGCACCGCATAGTGATGTGCTGGGGCTTTGTGAGGGTATCGAGACGGGGCTGTCGGTGATGATGCTGTTTCCGGGGGTGCCGGTGTGGGCAACGCTGTCGACGAGTGGGATGCGCGGCGTGGTGTTGCCTGACGCAGTAAAGGAGGTGGCGATCTTCGCAGACAACGATCAGCCTGGGCGCGACGCAGCGAATGTGTTGAGTGTGAGGTTGATGAGTGAGGGGCGGCGGGTGAGGGTGGTGTATCCAAAGGACAATTACGGGGACTTCAATGATGAGCTCGTTCAGGGTAAAGCTTAGCTTCAATCCGCCAGACACGCGCGTGCTAGACCTTGGCGTGTTTCACCGTAGAGAGCATGGTGAGGCTGCGATCAAGGCGGCGCGGGAGAAGTATAAGGGCATGCTCAAGAGGCTCGAGATTGGAGATCACACGCTCACTGCGGTGCCCGTCTCTGCGCGTTGAGTGTTGAAAGTGTAGAAGGCTGCGGGGATTATTCGAGGCATGGTGCTGAAAACACCGACATGGATGCGCCGATGACCACGATACAGTCTTCCGAATTGGTTTCAAGGGTTGTGGGTATCGGGAGTGGACGTAATACAAGACCTCGAAAGGGGAAATATCGTCCGCCGCTGCGCATTCCGGTTTTCAGCTCCTGACAACTCACACATAAGGAGAATTCCGCAATGACTACCGACTATCAAATCGTAACGAGCATCGACGATAACTTGGTTCAGGAGACGGTGAAGGCATTCTTGGATGACGGCTACTCACTTCGAGGCGATCTTATCGTCGCGTATGATGAAAGCGCGGGCTCACTCGTCTATACCCAAGTCGTAGTGAAGTAGCGGCATGGACTTCTCAACCGCCCTCGTGGTGCAGGACGAGACTGCGCCGCCGACAATTGAAACGAAACTTGACGCACTCCTTCACGGGTGCGGCAAGGTTATAGAGCCACGCGAGTTCGATCAAATACAGCAGGACGCGGAGTGCTCCAATAGCAGCACAACCTCCGAGCAGATGCGCCAGCTGATGCAGGACTTGCGCGTCACGTGTCGCAACGACGCCATCGGTGTTGACAAGGTGCTCAAGGTGCTCGCCAACAAGACGGGCACCTCTGTCGTCGTGCTCCGCAAAGTGTATGCGACGATCGCGAAGCCGGTTGTGCCGGTGCGCAAGGACTTCACCGGCCGCTCCATCGACGAGCTCACCGGCAAAGACCTGTGGGACTTCCTCGACTTGGACCAGGACGAGAACGGCACGGCGGTGCTGGATAACATGAACAACGCCATCAAGGTGCTCGAGGCAGACACCAGGCTCAAGGGTCACATCTGGTTCGATGAGTTTGCGAACAGGATCCGCACGCGCCTCATCCTGAATGACGGTGGCGTTGCGCTGGGTCCTGAGCGCGAGTGGACGGACACGGACGACAAGCTTCTCACGCCCTACATGCAGGGCGTCATCGGCATGCCGTGGATGCGTGTGCAGACGGTCTCGGACGCGGTGCAGGCGGTGGCGCACCGCAGGCATGTGAACCCGCCGATGGAGTGGATGGAGTCTCTGCGTTGGGACGGCGTAGAGCGCCTACCCACGGTCCTGCGCGACGCCTTCGGCGCCCCCGACACCGCATACATATCAGCCGTAGGCCGATGCTTTTTCGTGTCCATCGTGGCCCGCGTCTACCGGCCGGGCTGCAAGGTGGATACCGTGCCAGTGTTCGAGGGCGGGCAGGGCATGGGCAAGTCGCAGGCGATCGGCATTATTGGCGGGGAGTGGGGCAAGGAGTGCCACGAACAGGTGACAAGCAAGGACTTCTACCAAGTGCTAGACGGCAACATGGTGGTCGAGATCGCGGAGATGCACTCGTTCAGCCGGCATGAGGTGGAGCGCATCAAGGGCGTCATCTCGTGTGCCGTGGACCGTTACAGGGCGCCTTACGCGCGGCACGCGGAGAGCCATCCGCGGCGCACGGTGCTGGTTGGCACGACGAACCGGGACGACTGGAATTCGGACGAGACAGGTGCGCGGCGCTTCTGGCCGATCCCCTGCACCAGAGTAGATTTGGGCTACCTCAGGACCTGGAGGGATCAGCTATTTGCGGAGGCTGTGGCGCGTCTGAAGCGCGACGAATCGTGGTGGGACGTGCCCATCATCGAGGCTCGAGAGCAGCAGTCTCAGCGCCGCCCTGACGACGTTTGGACGGAGTTTGTGCGGACCTATGTTGACGGCGGCCAGTGCGAATATGGGCAGGGCGTGCGCTCCGATATGTTCGAGCGGAAGGACGAAGTGCGGGTTTCGGAGGTGCTTCGGGGTGCCCTGCGCATCCCGATCGATCGGCAGGACAAGCATGAGCAGATGCGGGTAGCTGCAATTCTTACACTGTTGGGTTGGCGCAGGGCGCAGCGCGGGCCGGCGGGGTCGCGATACAAATGCTGGATTCGTCCAATGGATTTTCACGATGCGGTATTCGAGCCGTCGGAATAGGGCTATGAACCCACGTGAACCACCTCAAAACCATATTCTGAAAGTCATAGTGTAAATGTGATGTCGGGAGCCTGAAAAATACTATAGGGGAGTTGGAGAGGTCGCTTTTAGGTGGTTTTGGTGGTTCAGGTGGGTGCATAAAGGGAGAAAACCTATGACATTCAAATACTTCGTCGGCGTAGACCCCGGTTTGACAGGTGGTGTCGCGATAATCGATGGCGAGGGAGACGTAGTATTGTTGCAGACTATACCAACCCAGGCACAGGGCGGGTATATCAAGCGCCGCGTTGACCCTCGAGCGTTTAGGGCGATGCTGCTCAGCGCGATCTACATGCCGGCACTCTGCGCAGTCGAAAGCGTCTGGGTCCGTCCCACCGATACCCGCACCAGCGGTGCCAGCCTGGTTCAATCAGCCGCTCTGGCAGAGGGTGTACTGGTGGGCCTGGGCGCCACAGTTCTGCGCCCGCTCCCGCAACTGTGGAAGCGAGCCATGGGCGTTACGGGGTCCAAGGAGACCAGCCTACAGCGCGCTAGGGCGCTGTGGTCTGCCCTAGTGTGGACTGACCACAACCTTGCGGAGTCGGCCTTGCTGGCGCGGTTCTGCTTCTTGCAAAGGGACAAGCCGCTGGAAGCGTGGGAAGTGGTAGAGAAAAAGAAACGCCCTAGCAAGGGCGCTAGGGCGAAGTGGGGAGGGGCGCAGCAGGGCACGCAGGGCAAGCAGGGCGCCTAGGCCCATCAGGAACCCGAGCAGCACCTCAGCGAAGTAAGGCATCTTGAGCTACCTCCGGTATTACCTGACAGACCAGGCAACGGTTGTGATGCAAAGTATGGCGGCTAGGGCCAGGGTAAGGTCTAGGGCGATTTTCATGACGCCACCTCCGTTATCCACTGCGCCAGCAACCGGCCAGCGAGCTCCGGCGTCAACTTGAATGTGCGGATGAAGAACAGGATGGCGTCGTACGTAGGCATGGTAGCGATATAGGGCGAACGCAGGAACTGGCGCATGTCGTCCGTTAATTCTGCGGTGTATGTGGTCATTGCGATCTCCCCGTTATGGCGGTGACGCCGGCCGTCAAAAGAAACTCGGCGCGCGCCGCTTCGTTGCGGCTCTTGAACGTGGGGCGCTCCTCGAACGGCCGCGAATCGCAGACGATGCGCCACTTGCGATCCGGGTAGTTGCGTGAGACACAACCGCACGCACCCGATGCGTAACGCACTTCCGACACGTACCATCCACCGTGACGCCATGGCGTGTATGTAAACCTTATGGGGATTGTGGTGCTCATTGTTTGATTCCTTTCACGGGTGTGTGGTGCAGGGCTACTAGGTTAAAAAGTCCGCGAAGCACTCGTAGACGATCTGCGTGAATTCGTTGCGAGACGCATCCCTCGCGGCAGCCCACGCAGCATCCCACGCAGCATCCCACGCAGCAGCCCTCGCGGCAGCCCTCGCGGCAGCCCTCGCGGCAGCCCTCGCGGCAGCCCACGCGGCAGCCCTCGCAGCAGCCCTCGCGGCAGCCCTTAACGATGCGTCGCCGGTCATGAGGTAATCCAGCACCACCTGCGGCGCGTCCCACAGGTCAACTACTAAAAGCGCTTCCATACGCGCGAAATGACGCAGCAGTTCAGTTGCGTCCGTGCGGGCGATGATCCTGCGACGCCGGCACACCAGCTTGTCGTCCTGCTCTGCCTCGATTCCCTCGATCTCGACAAGGCACAGCGTTGTGCCGGGCGCGTACTGCAGCGCATCGAACGGATTGCGTGAGGCATGCAGCCCACTGGCGCAAATCTTCACCGGGCCTTTGTGTTCCAGCCATACGCCATCTGCGGGTATGGGCGTCCCATCGCGCAGCGTCTCGCCTACGAAATGCCAGGCAAGTTCTGGTTTCTTTTTCACGGTGCTTTTGCTCCTTTAGTTATGAGTGTGGGGTGAGCCGCACGAAGGCGTCCAAGGCGTTCCGCATCGGCCACGCATTGGCAGTTCGGATTGCTCTGCGCGGTGCGCATGACCTCGGCGCCGCGCCTGGTGCGAAATGGACCGATGACCGCCGCGTAATGCCTGCCGTGCGTTTCCTGGGTTGGCGTGCCGATCGCGCGGAATATCTCGCGCTTGTGGTCTGGGCGTATGCCCACATAAAGCTTTACTCGCAATGCCATGATCTAACCCTTATAGAGAGCGAAAACCTCGCCCCTGCTGCCCACTCCTGGGGTGCTGTAGGGAATGGGCAGGGAGGGCGGGGTTACGAAAACCAGCGCAAAGCGATTGAGCAGCCGAATTCCTTACGCAGCGCGGATCGTAGCCAGTCGCCCGCGGACATGCCGTTGTGTTTGCCCTCCGCGTCTGGCTTCGGCATACAGTGCTCACGGTAGTAATCCCAGATTGCAGACGCGAGCACGGCGCACGCTGCGCGCCGGTATTCCGTCGGGAAGTATTGGCCGGCACAGTAGTCAATCGAGACTCGCTCGCCCCCCTCCTTGATGGTGAGGCGGCCCGAGTAGGAACGCTTCACGGCGCTTAGAAGATCATCGGCCGTGATGCTGTCACGCCAGGCAACGGCATCGATCAGGGTTTGTGCGTGGTGCCTGTCCCTGGTGATGCTGCGCATTTCGGAGCGATACGCGCTCACGTCGCCATAGTTGGCGAATTCGAGACCGGGGCGTTGTGAAATGAATGCGCGTAGCGCCTGCAGGATCCGTTCTTTTCTGGGTTCCATGATGTGTCCTTGTTTGTTGGGTGTTAGTGCTACAGATTCGACATCAAGAACAAAGCTATCGAGCCAGGCGTTTGCAATGCGCTATTTGGGTATTGTCGCCATACTGAACTGCGTGCCATGGCTTACCATCCGGGCCGATGAACCATGCGTCATAGCGGCGCCGCGTGATGTTGTGGCTTCCCGTTCGTTTGTGGCTTACCTTGAAGCGAAGCGAGCCGGGCCAGTTAGTTACTTCCCAAGTCCAAAAAGGCGAACCAGTTTTTACTGGTGACTCGTGCTTAACGTCAGTGAGGTAAAGCGTAGCGCGGCCGGTTGAAATCATTTGCTCGCGGTCATGCTTTGCGCAGCATGCGTAACAGATTGCCGGACTACGCTCGATCGTTTCGCCTTTCTTGACATCCGGCGCGTCCGTATGCGTTGCGACACGCTCCGCCGCGCCGCAACCGTATCCAGATCCGCCGGTATCTGGTTTCGCCGGTAACGCGGCGCCGCATTCGTGGCAATGTGTAGGACTCGGGCCAAAGCCAGATCCCCATCCGTTGCGATGTCGGACGTGGTAAGAATATGTGGACATGATCGTTTCCTGTCTGCGTTGAAAAGGTTAATACCCAAGCCATTCGCGCACAGCAGTCCACGTAGGCGCGAGCTCCACGGTCCGCGAGCCGGGAACGCCGTTGACCGTGAAGTCTTCGATGGCGCGCAAGCGACCGTCAATGCTTGAGATCCATGCGCGCTGATTGTGTTGGCGGATGTAGGCAACGAGGCGGTGCAGGGTGTTTTGCGGCGTGGGGTGTGTGGCTTGGGTTGGCATGTCACACCTCCGTTGCTTTGGCGATTGCTTTGCTTGCCGAGACATCCGCAATCATCAAGCTGTAATGTTTTCTGACGTTCATTTTTACATGCGCTCGGAGCTCTTTCCGTAGGCTTACCAGCGCGTCGAGCAGCTCAGGCGCAGCCATAATGAGATTGCAATTAGCCTCGATTTCTTCCGGCGATAGTCCGACGGTAGTAACTTGCGCGACGTGCGTATTGCGCCCGGCAAAGATGGTGGGATACTTCGCGGCCGGTTTGATGTTGCGATACCACGGTCCTTTGGTGTGCATGTGGGGCTCTCTTGGGTGTGGTGAGTGAATGAACAGCATGAAACAGGCTCCGTAGAGGGCACCTGTTTAGTTGCTGGTCACTCGGGCCGAAGTGCTTTGCGTGCCGTTATCACCTGCGGAAGATTGTCGAGCGTGCTATCGAATTGTTGATACTTGGGTAGCAGTTGATGGGCAAGAGAGATTAAGTCACTAATCGCTGCCTCTAACTCCGCTATGCGCGCCATGTGGCTGTAGTGCGCAGTAGCGCGTTGCTTGGTCTTGTGTGCGTCGAATTGGGTAAAGCGCATGTCTGCACTTCCTTTTTGTGGTGGGGAGTTATTTGGGGAGTCCGTTTACGATGCTTGCGGCTTCCGCTATCGCTTCCGCTGCTGTCGGCCAGTCATGCAGTGATGTGGATACGCACCGTGCGCCATCGTCTGCCATGATTTGCACCACGTAGGGCGCGTCCGCTGATATGGTTGCGTCATACGCGCCGATGCGCTTAGACCAGTAGCCGGGATGCTCAAACGAGTAACCTGCGGTTTGAAACGTGGCCTTGTCTTGTTGGTTGGGCATGGTTGCCTTTCCTCGTAATTGCCCTACGTTATGTCGGGTGTCGGAACTGTAGCACGTTGTATGCCAGTGTTGAAAGTGTAGTGAGAGGCGTTGTATATGCGGGGAAACTTCCCCGGAGGCACGATGGCACGACAAGGCAAAAGTGACGCGCAGCGTCAGAATGTGACGCAAATTGCGGCACTTCCTCTGGCGTCGCGGATATTGGAGGACGCCGAACCGGAAGCGGACATAGATGAGAAAAAGTTAACTGAACCTCAAAGAAAGTATCTTGAAGCGATAGTTAACGGCAACAATCAGACGGACGCGGCGCGGCTCGCCGGCTATAAGTTCCCAGAGCAGCAGGGCTACTACTTAGCGCGTCAGCCGAAGATGCGGGCGTTGATCCGTCAAGCCCTACTCAACCGCTTGGAAAGCGACGGCGCAGCCATTGCGGTCAATACCCTCATCAAGATAGCCCAGAACGAAAAGGCCCCAGCCGGAGCGCGCGTCATGGCGTCCAACTCGCTCCTGGATCGCGCCGGAATCGCATCAAAAGTGCTGGAAAAACAACGGGAAGGCGGGCAAAAGGCGCTGTCGGACATGACCGTGGACGAGCTTGACGCCTTCATACAGGCGGGACAAGCAGCGATCAGCAAGGCGCGCGACGCCGCAGCCATCGAAGGCACGGCCGTGCCTGTGGATAACCCCGATACTGCGCAGAATAGCGCGCAGCAGGGGTAAATAATCGTTATAGATCAAGGGGGCGAGTAGTCTACGGCAGACTAGTATCACGCCTGGCGGGCTCGTGGCGCACCCATGCGCCCGGGCCACGCCGCGCCTGCCGCCCGGGCCACCCCCGCCGGCACCCCGGCGCGCGGACGCTGACATCCTCACCCGCCCCCACACCAAAATTCGGCCCACCACAAACTTCACCCTACACTTTGTAGGGATGTTGAAAATGTAGAGCGCCATCGTCGAAAATCGGGCCAACCTCCATCCGGGAGCAGCCCATGCCCACCACGTTCTCCGTCACCCCCGTAGCGACGCTACAGCTAGCTGTCCCCAACGGCGGCACCTTCATCCTGCCTTATGCGCCCGGGGAGGACTCCAGCACGGCATGGGACACGACCTCTCCCGCGCATGTCCTCGCCATCCAGGGGAACATCTACACCACCGGCTTCAGCGTCTCCTTTGACGCGGACGGCATCACGGTCACGAACACCTCGCTGGGGACGATACCGGCCAGCTCTCGCGCGCGGCTGCAAGCCTCAAAAATAGTTCTCTCTGCGTCGCTTGAGGACTTGGGCGTCACCGAAGCCGGCGCGGCCCTGTTGGACGACGCTGACGCTGCTGCGCAGCGCGCTACGCTGGGGCTCGGGACCGCCGCCACCACTGACGCCACGGCTTACGCCACGGCCCCTGTCGCCGCTCCCGCCGCCGCGAACTCTACCGGCACGGCCGGGCAGATCGCCTACGAAGACGGATTTCTCTACGTTTGCGTCGCCACCGATACGTGGCAGCGCGTTGCCATTGCGACCTGGCCGTAACCTATGACGCAGCCCACTGCCTACACGCAAATCACCGACTACTCCGATGAACTGGTGACGTCCCAGGTGCCCGGGACGCACGGCGCGCACCTGGACCAGGACTTCCAGGCGATCAAGCTGACGACGGACGAGATTCGCACGAACCTTGCGCTGATTCAGCGGGACGATGGGGCGCTGAAGAACCTGGTGGTCACGCCCGATTCATTGAGTGCTGCGACGAAGGCGCTCATCGCGAGTGACTGGACGCCTCGAGGGGCGTGGGCCACGGCGATCTCTTACGTCATTGGCGACATCGTTACGGAGGGTGTGACGACATACGTTTGCGCCGCGCCCCACACATCCGGCACTTTCAGTGTTGATCTCGCTGCGGTGAAATGGATTGCGCTGACGTTGCCGGTGACGTCATTCATCGGCACGCTGTTCGATGATGAGGATGCGGCTGCCGCACGCGCAACACTGGGCGCCGGTGCCACCGGAGACGCCGTGTTCACCGCCGCGGACGCAGCAACGGTTCTAGCGATCATTAAAGCCGGCGTCGTATCGCGCTCATCGAACACGATTCTCGGTGCTTCGGACATCGGCAAGACCGTCATCGCGACCAGCACGTTCACGCAGACGTTCGACACGGCGGCGAATCTGGGCGACGGCTGGTCCGTGTACTACCGAAATGGGGGTACGGGCGTCATCACGCTTGACCCGAACGCGGCCGAAACCATCAACCTCTTGTCCTCGATCCCGCTCCAGCCGGGCGACGGAGGTTTAATCGTTTGCGACGGCGCGGCGCTTCAACTCGTCGGGAAGCTGACCGGCCCCGCATTCTCTGTTGACCGAAACGGCGCCAACCAGACTGGCGTTGTAGATAGCGTGTCCACCAAGGTGCTGCACAATCATGCGTCATTCGATACGCATTCGGCGTTCGATGCCGTCAACAGCAGGTTCGTCGCCCCGGCGCCCGGCACTTATGCGTTTGAGGCGCAGGCCGCCATAGCGGCCGCTGTAGATCAGGGGCTGCTGAACAGCGCGATCTGGGTCAACGGAGTTGAGGCGAAAAAAGCGGAGATTCATCTATCTGGAACGGAAGTGCAAAGCGCGGTTGTGGTCGCGCGTCTGCAACTCGCGAAAGACGACTACGTGGAGCACTATTTCCGTCATGGCAACGGATCGGATGCCACGATACACGGCCTAACCTCCTTGACCTATTTCAGCGGGCAAAAAATATGAATCTGAATCTGGCCATCCGGACCCTGTTTCCTGACGCCGTGCTGGATCGTGACTACACCCTCCAAGACGACGGCGAGGGACCGTATATCTCCTCTTGGACTCTCAACGCGCCGCAGCCGACCGACGCTGAGATGAGCGATGCGCTGGCGACGGCCATGCCACGCACGCAAATCGACGGCCAGATGGCCGCGTTCGAGCGAGAGCCCGGCAATTACATGACAGAGCGCGGGCTGCGCGAACTCGTGCTCAATCTCGCGCTGTCGCAGGCGGCAATCACACCGGAGATGCTCGATCCCGATGTTGCACTGGACGAGCAGGGACAGATGTTCCTCGCACTGCCTTACGTCGCGCAGCGTGCGGCGCTCGTTGAACGCCAGATGCGCGTCTGGCGTGCAGAGCGCGACGCGCTCGGGGGGTAGCGACTATGCGACTCGGCAAAGCCTGCGCGGCTCTCCTGATGCTCATCGTCTTCGGCGCGGGCACCGTCCTCGCGCTACCGCTCGTGCTTATTGCGATCGCGGTCTACGCGCTCACGGGTAGCGCGTGGTGCGAGGAATACGTCGGTTTCCGCGGAAAGTCGTTCGATCAGGTGTGCAACGCCTACTGGTGCGGTGGGCATCCTAAGGAGACGATCTCGAGCCATGCGGGGCGCTGGATCGCCTCGGGTCTACCGTTGCCGCTCTGGGTGAGGGTGGTGCGCGCAGTGACTGACGTATTCGAACGCGATCACTGCGTCAAAGCTATTGAAGAACCGTTTCGCGGCTTGCCGCTTTAGACATCGACCCAGATGTGTGCCGCTCCGAGTGCGTGACTATGCCGCTCAATCTGCTTTGCCGAGCAGCAAGTGCACGAACGACTTGAGCCGGTGACGTGCCATTTGTGGAAGCCGAGGAAGCACAGGATTTTCATATTCTTCTCCTTGGAGGTGGGGTATGACCGTCGCATGTTACCAGCAAAGGCAATGTGTATGAATCAAATTCCAGAACAAGTAGGTATCCTTGGTGGGCTGGTGCCTCGCTGATGTCTAATGTCGTCGAATCTGCGCTCGAGCAGCAGATCAAGGCTGCCAAGCGCCTGAAGGCGATCAAGCGGGCTCGCGAGAGCTTGCTGGCCTTCATTCGATTCATCCACCCTGACCCTGAGCACGAAGACGACCCGGACTACTCGACGTATGAGGAGACGCCGGTCGCGAAGCTGCTCTGCGAGGTCATGGAGAAGGTGGAGCGCGGCGAGCTCCTGCGCGTCTGCGTCAGCATTCCGCCGCAGTTCGGAAAAGAACTCAGCCACTCGACGCCTATGCTCACCCCATCCGGATGGACAACGCACGGCTCCTTAAAGCCCGGTGACATGGTGTATGGCGGAAACGGCCTACCTGTTCGCGTGGTTGCGGTGTCAGAAGATTGCGATTCGACTCACGAGATCGAGTTCGTGGACGGACAGGTCATTCGTTGTCATGCAAATCACGAATGGTTGGTGCATTGCAATGATCGGCTTGGAAAGCCGCTTGCGGTAATGGAGACGAAGGAAATGGAGCGCGCCGGAGTGTGGATTGGAGAGCGTGGCAAACGCGGAAGCCGCGCTCGCTTTAGCGTGGATTGGGTTGCCATCCGCGGTGAAAGCAAGCAACTACCCATTGAACCGTATGCGCTTGGCGCATGGCTTGGTGACGGAACATCGACGTCCCCGTGTATTTCTTTTGCGGAAGAAGATCGCGCTGTGGCGGAAGCCATTGATGTCACCTATCCGCGCAGTTCGTGCGCCGTCCACAAAACAACCGGTGTTCGTCGATCATATCATGGCGGAGGATTGCATAAGGCGCTGCGCACCAACGATCTACTGAGCAACAAGCATATTCCAGTTGACTACCTTACGGCCTCCTTTGAGCAGCGTCGTAAGCTGCTAGCGGGGTTGATGGACACTGATGGGTATATTCATCACCCAACGCAACGCGCTCAATTCAGCACGGTCAGTAGGCGGCTCGCGGATGATTTCGCTACGCTCATTGGCACATTTGGAATGCGCGCGACGATATGTGAAGTTGCGCCGTCATTGTCGTCCTCTGGGATACAGGGTAAGCGCCCGGTGTTTCAGGTGACGTTTTCACCAACCATCGCGATTGACTGCGTGTTGCCACGAAAGGCAACAAGCGGGTTCGTCGTTAAGAATCGTCGCCGCGGGATCGTTTCGATACGTCGCTGCGATCCAGAGCCCGGTCGCTGTATTCAGGTGGAAAACGACGATGGCATTTATTTGGCCGGGCGCGGATTGGTGCCAACCCATAATTCCACCATCATATCTCGCGCGTTCCCAGCGTGGTGTGCCGGCCGCGCTCCACACAAACACCTGATGCTCGGCACCTACTCGCAAGACTTCGCTGAAGACTTCGGCGGCGAGGTGCGCAACATCATGCAGTCCAACGCTTTCCGCCAGGTGTTCCCTCATTTCGGTCTGCGTAAGGGCGAAAAGGCCAAGGACACACTCGTCACCACGAAGGGGGGCAAGATCAACTTCCTGGGCCGTGGCGGCGCCGGCACCGGCAAGCCAGCGGACACGTTCATCGTCGACGACCCGATCAAGGACGACCAGGAGGCTCAGAGCGCGGCGACGCGGAAGACCGTCAAGTCCTGGTTCAGCAAGGTATCGTTCAGCCGAATCCACAAGTTCTCTCCCGTAGTGATCGTCCACACGCGCTGGCACGAGGACGACTTGATCGGCTGGCTCGTGGACCCGTCGCACCCCGAGCACAACCCCGCGATCGCTAAGAAGTGGACCTACATCAACATCCCTGCGGTGGTCACAGAGCAGAAACTTGCGTCTGCGCTGGGGCTCACGCTCGAGCGCCCAACGGACCCGGACATCATCGCGCAGTTCGGTGACCGGCCGATGGCGTCGCTGTGGGAGAACCGGAAGTCGCTCAAGTTCCTCGCGGAGGCATGCCAACTCGACAAGCGCGGCTTCTACGCGCTCTACATGGGGCAGCCGGCACCGGAGGACGGCGACTACTTCAAGGCCGCGGACATCGTGGGGTATTCATCCATTTCTGCGTTGCCCAGGAACATCCACGTCTACGGTGCCTCGGACCATGCGCTGACCACTGACGAAGAGAACGACGCTACGTGCCTGGGGTGCTTCGGCGTCGACGAGAACGACGACATCTGGATTTACCCGGACCTGTTCTGGGAGCGCGTCGAGACCGACGAGACTTTGGACGCGATGATGGATCGCATGAAGCGGCACAAGCCGATGGTGTGGTGGGCTGAAGACGAGCACATCAACAAGTCGCTCGGGCCGTTCCGCCGCAAGCGGATGATGGAGGAGAAGGTCTACTGCACCGTGGATGGGATTTCACCAGGCCGCAGGGACTTGAAAGCGAGGGCGCGCTCCATCCAAGGCCGCATCCAGATGCGCAAGGTCCACTTCCCGACGTTCGCGCCGTGGTGGCAGGAAGCGAAGAACGAGATGATGAAGTTCCCGAACGCGACGCATGACGACTTCGTGTCGTTCCTCGCGTTGATCGGGCTCGGTCTGTCGAAAGAGGTGGCCGCGGCGCCTGAGAAGAAAACTCAGACATATGCAACGGGAACCTTCGGATGGTTTAAAGCGCGATCTAAGCTGGAAAACAATCAGGCGCGGCTCAAGCTGGTCGCGAGCGGAAAATAAGGGGAGCACACGATGCCATTGGACGATACGCAAGAACTCGACGTCGTAACGCAGGGTCCGGCCATCGACGGCTCCAACGCGGGACAATCATCTTATGCGCCCGAAAAGAGGGCGGAGCCGCCGGAGGAGCGCAAGGCGCTGGTGAAGCGCATCCTCTCCACCATTAAAGAGGACGCGAAGCATTGGGAGTCGAACTTCAAGCAGATGCGCGAGGACCAGAAGTTCGCGCGCGGCAAGCAGTGGAGGGGGCAGACCGCGGACGACGATCGTTACGTCGCGAACATCACGCAGCGCCACATTCAGCAGCGCGTGTCCTCGCTCTATGCGAAAAATCCGACCGCCGTTTCCAAGCGCAGGCAGCGCATGGAATACACGATATGGGACGGCGAGCCCGAGTCGCTGGCGCAGGCGCAGCAGATGCTCACGATGGCGAGCCAGGTGGCGCAGGATCCGGCGATGGCGGCCGGCGCGGCCATGCAAGACCCCGCTGGCGCGGCGCAGATGATGCAGCAAGCGATGGGCGCGCAGGAGCTCATGGCCGACATCCAACAGGCGCAGCAGCGTATCAAGATGTATGACCGCATTGGCAAGACGATGGTGTGCCTGTTCCAGTATTACATGGGCGAGTCGCAGCCGCCGTTCAAGCTGCGCGCGAAGCAGCTGGTGCGCCGCGTGGTCACGTGCGGCGTGGGCTACATCAAGCTCGGCTTCCAGCGCATCAACGCAGGGCAGGCGAACCCCGACATCAACGCCAAGATCGCGGACTTCACGACGCGGCTGGATGCGATGCGCGCCCTGTCGGAGAAGGTGGCGGAGGGAGAGTTGGACCACAACGCAGCGGAGGTGGAGGAGTTGCGTCTTGGTCTGACCGACATCCAGAAGAAGGCGGAAGTTATCGTGCGCGAGGGTCTGATATTCGACTTCCCGAAGGCGACGGCCATCATCCCTGACGCCGGCGTCGAGGAGTTGAAGGGCTGGGTTGGCGCCAAGCACGTGAGCCAGGAATTCCTGTTTGCGCCCGCCGAAGTGACCGCCATCTATGGTATCACGCTCGAGAAAGGGAGGTATTCAGGGTTCACGAAATCCGGGCGCAAGAAGAATGACGGTGACATGGCGAAGGTGTATGAGCACTACGACAAGACGACCGGGCTCATGTACACCGTGTGCGAGGGGTATTGCGACTTCCTCGAGGAACCGCAGTCCCCGCCCATCGAGATAGACCAGTTCTTCCCGTTCTTTCCGCTGTCGTTCAACGACGTCGAAGACGAAGAGAACCCGTTCCCTCCGTCCGACGTGCAGCTCATCAAGCACCAGCAGCGTGAGATCAACCGCGCGCGCGAAGCCCTGCGCCAGCACCGCATAGCGAACGGGCCGAAGTATGCCGCTGGCAAGGGAATGCTCGGGGAGCAGGATAAGACCAATCTGCAGGCTGGAGTCGACCACGAAGTTATCGAACTCTCTGCGCTGAACGCGGGGCAGAAGCTCGACGAGATCCTGCAGCCCATCAAGATGCACCCCGTCGACCCGGCGCTCTACGACACCGGCCCGCAAAAGGAGGACGTCCTGCTCGCCGTGGGCTCGCAGGAAGCGAACCTTGGGCCGACCAGTGGCGTGACCGCCACGGAATCGTCCATCGCGGAGGGCTCACGCCTGTCTTCCACCGCGTCGTGCATCGATGACGTGGACGACTGCTTTACGCTCCTGTTCCGCGCTGCCGGACAGGTCATGCTTACCGAAGTGTCCGCGGAGACGGCCAAAAAGATCGCCGGCCCGGGAGCGGTGTGGCCGGAGATGTCGCGCGAGGAAATCGCGGAGGAGCTTTACCTGGAGCTCGAGGTCGGGAGCAGTGGGCGGCCGAACAAGGCGCAGGAGATCGTCAACCTAGAGCGCGTTACCCCGCTGCTGATTCAGGTTCCGGGCGTCACGCCCAAGTGGATCGCGAAGAAGCTGGTCAGGGCCGTGGACGAGAACATCGACCTGTCAGAGGCGTGGGTGGACGGCATGCCATCGATCACGTCCATGAACGCGGTCAAGACGCCGGAGGGCGCCATGGGCATGGACCAAGGCGGCGAGGGCGCGCAGAACGCGCAGCAGGCGCCAGGCAAGGAGGGGAGTCAGGCTCAGTTCCCGTCTGGAGCGTAGATGAAACCGACGCCAAATACGGACGGAGAATACATCTGCATCGGATGTGACCGATCATTCAAGTCGATAGTGGAGCCACAAACAATGCTCGGAGAACCCATTTGCGGTCGATGCTTCAGGAACCTTGATGCGCTGGCAGCTATCGCCGGCGAACTGTATCCACAGGGAGCCTGACATGTGCCTCCCCGCCCAGCCGCAGAACCCAACGCCGCCAGCGAGCCCGGCCATTACCAGCTTGCTGCGCACCATGTCCCCACAACCACAGGTGACCGCCAATGATCCTCGTAAAACCCCTCAACCGGGATTCGGTTTTATACGTGGTTGAACATCTGTGGAGCCGCGGTCAGCGGGAGGTCGAAACCTTCGGCTACCAGACGGATGAAATCGCGCCCATGCTGATCGCGTGTGTCGGCAAGCCCTACTCATTCGCCATCTGCGATGAATCGGGGCCCGTGGCGATCACCGGCGCCAACGAGGTCGCGCCGGGCTGCTGGCGCACTTGGTTCCTCGCCACCGACGACTTCGAACGGCAGGCGCTCGGCGTGACGCGTGCGCTCCGGCGCGCCCTGAAAGAAGGCGTCTCCCAACAGCACCCGCATTCCCTAGAACTCCACTCTGCGTCAGGGCACCCGGACACCGATCGCTGGTTTGGCCTGCTGGGCTTCGTGCCGGCGGATAACCAGGGCGGCCCGATCCGGCGCTTCGTTTGGGCCGGATGTTGAAAGTGTCGAACGCATAGCCTATAAATCAGACACCTTTTGAAGGAGACGTGTATGCCGCTCGTCAACGGCGAAGAACAGCAGGACGCCACTGCAACCGCGGTGGATGAAGTCAAGGACGTAACGAACGCTGCGGAGTCGTCCCCCGCAGATGAGAAGAAGGATGACGTAAAAGCCCCGAAGTCGATGCTCGAGGCCGTGCAGGACGCCGTGAAGGTGCCCGAAGCGGAGGAGATTAAAGACGAGAAGGGCGCGGAATCGTCGACCGCGGAAACGGGTAAGGAGGACGAGTCGAAGTCCACCGACGCCAAGGACGGCAAGGACGCCTCGAAAGAGGACGAAAAGCTGCCCTTCGCGAAGCACCCCCGCTGGCAAGAAGTGTTGCACGAGAACCGGATGCTCAAGGCGAAGTCTGCCGCGCATGAACAGGTTGCTCAAGAGTTTGAGGAGTTCCGCGGGTCCGTTCGCAAGATGGGCTTGACGTCCGACGAGATCGATACGGGCTTCGAGATCATGCAAGCGATGAAGCGTGACCCCGCGAAGGCCTACGAACTCCTGAAGCCATACCTGGGAACGCTGCAAGCCTTCGTCGGTGAGGCGCTGCCGGACGATCTGCAGGCCGAGGTCGATGCCGGAACGCTGAACCTGGAACGGGCGAAAGAGACTGCCCGCCTGCGCGCCACAAGCGCGCATCGCGAAGCGGTCGCTGCGCAGGACGCGAAAGACGCGGAACGCGACGCCCAGACGAGTGCCGAGGAGAAGCAGCGCCAATTTGGCGATGCGTGTGCGACGGCTGTGGCAGCGGAGGAAAAGCGGTGGCAGGAGACGGACCCCGACTACCCGAAGAAAGCGAAGCTGGTTGACGCGCAAGTGACCAAGCTCCTTTCGGAGAAGGGCGACAAGATCCGGACGGTCAACGACGCAGTGGCGCTCGCGCGCGAAGCGAAGAAGATCGTCGAGGACGAGTTGACTCCCATCCTGGGGCGCAGGGAAGCGAAGCGAACGGTGACCGGCGGAGGCTCATCTGCGAACACAAAGGCGGCGCCGACAACGCTGCTCGAGGCGATGAAGAACGCCGTCGAGACGTAAGGCAAGCCGCCACAAAAAAATAAAGGGGCGAAAAAATGCCTTTCACTGCCGCTGAGTTAAACAACATAGCAAACGCTGCGCTGGACTTCCATATGAAGGGTCCGGCCTTCGATCAATCGATCCAAGAAAAGCCGCTGATGAAGGCCCTCAAGGCCAAGGAGAAGGAATTCCCCGGCGGCAAGGAATACATCACCTTCCGCACGAAGGGCGTCCACACCACGTCGCTGCAGGGCTACAGCCACGACGACACGGTGACCTATTCCAACCCGGCCAACATCAAGCAAGGCCAGGCGAACTGGTATGAGCTCCACGCCGGCATCAACTTCACCGGCACGGAACTGAAGAAAGACGGCATCAGCGTCGTCGACTCGGTGACGGGCGCGAAGACCACGGAGCACACCGACCGCGAGATGACCGTGCTTGCCGGCTTGCTCGAAGACAAGCTGCAGGACATGACCGAAGGCTGGGCGGAGACGTTCAACAGCATGCTCTGGAAGGACGGCACGCAGGACGCGAAGCAAGTCCCGGGCGTGACCTCGTTCATCATCAATGCGCCGACCGTGGGCACGACCTTCGGCATCGACCGTGTGGCGAACAGCTGGTATCGCAACCGCGCCAACCTCGCGATTGCGTCGAACAGCGGCACGTGGGCCAATCAGCCCCTGGTGCGCGCGCTGCAGCAAGACTTCCGTCAGCTGCGCCGCTACCAAGGCCTGAAGCCGACGCACATGTTCGCCGGCTCGGACTTCCTCGACGCGCTCGAGATGGAACTGCGCGCCAAGGGCAACTACACGCTCGAAGGCTGGGCGAAGGGCGGGGCGATCGACGCCAGCGTTGCTGACGTCTCGTTCAAGGGTCTGAAGTTCGAATACGACCCGACGCTCGATGACCTCTCGAAGGCGAAATACTGCTACATCCTCGACCTGAACAACATCACGCTCATGCCGATGCAGGGGGAGAACATGAAGCAGCATTCGCCGGCGCGGCCTGAAGACAAGTATGTCTACTACCGCGCGGTGACGTGGACCGGTGGCTTGATCGCCAAGGGCCTGCGCTCCAGCGAGGTGATCTCGATCGCGTAAAGAATCAAGACTCCCTGCGGTGCCGTGGACGGTGTGACCGGCGGCACAAGAAGGGTCTGTGCACTCCCCTGGCGCGCGCCGCAGGCGCCGGGGTTTCTCCCAAACAAGGAGTTTCGATGCAACTCTACCGTGCTGACGTGAAGATCGGGCGCAGCGAAATTGGCCCCTACAAGACCCACGTGCTCGCGAAAGAAGAACTCACCGCAGCCGAAATTATGGTCCTGCGGTTCATCCACGGCGACGACTCCGTGGTCAACGTGAAGCGCACCCGGATGGACAAGCGCGCACACGCCGCGGAATGGGACCGCCTGGAGAAGCTCTACGCGAGCGACAAGGGCAACCCCGCGGTGTCCGTGTTCGGCCCGGCCGGCGCCTCGCGCCTCCCGGTGGATCTGCCGGAGGCGGCGCCGGAAGAAGTCGAAGAAAAGGCGAAGGCCTAAGCCATGCCGCGCGGCACGTCCCTCTCCCTCCTCACGGAAATGGTGCAGGACGAGTCGCGCACTTCGTCTGCGACCTCGCGCGGAGTCGACCACCGTGCCTACCTGCAGCGCCTCATCAAGCGGGTGCAGCAGGAACTCTACGACGACTACGACTGGCCGTTCATGCGCATCACGCGCGACGCGGCCGGCAAGGACATGGCGGCCGGGCAGCGGTATTACGACTTCCCGACTGCGCTGAATCCGGATCGCATCAGCCGCGTGTGGCACCAGTTCGGCGGGCTGTGGACGCCGCTCGATCAGGGCATCACGCCAGCCGAATACAACGCCTACGACTCGGACGCCGACGTCCGCGCCGATCCGCCGCAGAAGTGGGACTGGTATGGCGAGAGCCAATTCGAGGTGTGGCCGTTGCCAGCATCGGCCAATGGCGAGGTGCGCTTCGAGGGCATGAAGTCGCTGACGCTGCTGTCCAATGATGCGGCCACAGCCGACCTGGATGATCACCTCATCGTTCTGTTCTGCGCTGCCGAGGTGCTGGCGCCGAACAACCAGAAGGACGCGAGCCTCAAGCTGCAGAAGGCGCAGCGTCGCCTCGCCACGCTGCGGGGCAACCTGGGCACACAGAAGCGCGTCGTGTTCGGCGCGCGCGCCGAAAATGGCAAGCGCCGGGAGACCACGCTGCGCGTAGTTCGGGCGGTGTAATGAGCTACACACTCAGCCTCGACTTCAAGAGTGGCATCGACCGCCGCCGCCCTATCTCGGCTGCCGTGCAGGGCGCGCTCTACACCTGCACGAACGCGCACATCACGCGCGGCGGGGATATCGAGAAGCGCAAAGCGTTCGTCTCGAAATATACGCTTCCCTCCGGCACATTCGGCATGTCGAAGGCGTCGGGATCGCTCTACGTCTTCGGTTCTGCGGTGGCACCGTCCATGCCATCCGGCGTTCTCTATCAGCGCCTTCAGCACCCCGATGGTCAGGCGATGACCAAGATACTCGATTGGGACTTGTTCAACGGTCAGATATACGCCGTTGCGCAGTTCGCTGACGGCGCAATCTACCACTTCTTCAACGGCACTCGCGTTTCATCGCTTGACAGCGGGATAGTGCGCGCCGCCATGACGAACAATGACGGCATCGCGTCACACCTGAACGGGTTGATCGACACAGACGCCGCGTATGACCCGACCGTCTCTGGATCGGTCATTACCGTAGTCGCCGCAGTGGCCGGAACTCCCTTCACGATCAGCGCATCAACGGTGGACGGAGGCGGCACGAACGATCAGACTGCGGTGGTCGCGAATACCGTTGCGAACGTGGTGGGTGTGACAGAGGTGCTGTCCAGCACGTCGTTCACGGTCACCGGGGGCACCGCTTCCGCAGGCGTGAATAAGGTGTCGAGCATTACCATCAACGGCGTCGAGATACTGAGCACTGCGGTTGACTGGGCTACATCGTTCTCTGCGACGGCAACGGCTATCGCGGCCCAGATCAACACCTACAATTCGACCCCGGAATACACCGCAACTGCGAGCGGGCCTACCGTTACGATCAAGGCTGCGGCGGGTAGTGGCGCCACGCCAAACGGATTTGCCGTGAGCGTCGTGGTGGCTGGGGACGTGACCACGACCACGCCGGCCGCAATGTCGGGCGGAGTTACCGCCGTCTCCGCGGTAAAGCAGCAGGCTACGGTTACGATCGGCGGAACATTCCAGGTGGGTGACAAGTTCACCATTACGATCGATGGCAAGACCTTCGGCTACAACGGGTCAACGTCGATCCAGGGCACAAGCTGCCTCACGCACGAGAACAAGATGTATGTGACGGCCGCCAGCCTGCTCGAGTTCAGTGGTGTGGCCGCGCCCACCGGGTTCGACCCACTGACGTCCACAGGTGCCGGCAACATCAATATGTCGAATCACGAGTCGGGTTCGGACACGCTGACCGGGCTCGAGGTCTACCAGACGCATCTCGCCATCTTCGCGCGCCGCGCGATACAGATTTGGACGATGGCATCGGACCCGGCTGAAAACGCTAAGTTTCAGATCATCAAGAAAACCGGGAGCCGCGCCACGCGCTCCATCTATGCGTATGGTGACAACGATCTCGTTTACCTCTCGGACAGCGGTATTCGCTCACTGCGGTCTCGAGAGGCCATCAACCTTGCTACCGTGTTCGATCTGGGAACGCCGATCGACCCGCTGGTGAATGAGCACGTTGCCACATTGACGGATGCGGTAATTGAGTCTGCGGTGAGCGTGATAGAGCCGACGGATGGCCGGTTGTGGATGGCGATCGGCGGGAAGATTTTCGTCTACACCGCGTTTACGTCGGTCGGGATCAGCGCATGGACGACGTATGAGCCAGGGTTCACGCCGTCCGACATGGTTGACCTGAATGACCGTGTGTATGTTCGATCCGGGGATACGATCTATCTCTACGGCGGCGATGACAATGCGACGTATGACGCCTCAACGGTGACGGTAAGGTTGCCCTACGTTCACTCGGACAAGCCAGCCACTTACAAGCAGATCGCTGGGTTTCAGGCGGATCTCGAAAATGTGTGGGCGGTGAAGCTCTACATCGCTCCGGCGGTGCCCGCTGCCAATGTGGACGTTGGGATCATGGAGGGCTTTACCTACAACGACGGGATGACAGGTGCGCTCGGCAACGCCACGCACATCTCCCCGGAATTGGTATGCACGACAACCGGTTACGCGCGAGTCAGCAATATGGCGGTCCACTTCCTGAAGTCCGGTCAGGGCACGTAGGAAGTGTCGAATATCGCTGATAGAATTGGTCGAAAATAAAAGGGTGCGCCCATGTGCATGTCTGCCCCAAAAGATAACTCTGCGGAGATTGCGCGCCAGCAGGAAGACGAGCGCCAGGCGCGCATCACGGCCGGGACCGCCAAGGTAAACGATGCCTTCGGTGGCTTCAATGACGACTATTATGCCGGCATCGGCAAGTCGTATCTCGATTACTACAATCCACAGTTGGATCGCCAATACAACCGCGCTCGAGAGGCGCTGACATATCAGCTTGCCGACAGTGGCAACCTCGATAGTTCCGCCGCCGCACGCAAGTTCGGTGACCTGACATCCGACTACGGCGTGCAGAAGCAGACAATCGCCAACCAGGCGGAGGGCGAGAAGCAGGGTTTGCGCGGACAGGTTGAAGACAATCGCGGCGATCTCATCAGGCAATTAGAGACTGGCGCCGGTGTCGATACGACCGCCGCCTCCGCGATGGCGCGCGCGAACTCGTTGTCCAAGCCCGCTGCGTATTCACCCCTTGGTGACCTGTTCTCGCAATACACCGGCGCGCTGCGCACGAATGCCGCAATGCAGGGTGCGGGATATCCAGGAATCGGTGGGATTCCGCGGCGGCAGGTTCCGCAGACAAGTTCGTCATCCGTAAAAACGATTGAGTAGGGACGCGCATGTGCCTCGATAACGCATTGAAGGCTGGCTCCATAGATCCGGTGGGTAAAGCCCTTATACCGAATGAGCGCACGCGCGCCCTGATCTCGCCTACGCCGTTGGGCACCGCAAAATTGATGCGCGGTGGGTTCGACTCACCTCACCCGCCGCCTCCGCGTCCCGCCGACGCTCCTCCGCGTCCCGCGTTCAACCTGGGGCTCGACGACAGCGCCGCGAAGTCCATGACAAAGACGGTGGTCTAAATGCCATTCCCTATTGCACTCGCCATAGCTGCCGCCATGATGGCAGCCAGCGCGAAGATGAACAACGACGCGCAGAAAAGCGTTGTCGGCGCGCGCGAGAATGCGATGCGCGTGGAACTTGAGCGCCAGCGGGCGCTGCGTGAGCGCGCCGCCGCAGTGAATGACGAGACGGAGGCGCGGTTTACGCGCCAGCAGCAGGATCAGTCTACGGGGCAGGAGGCGGATCGGCGCACGCAGGTATTGCAGGAGGCGGTGGCCCTGCCGACTTCAGGCATTCAGGACATCCCGGTTGCAGGTGCGCCAGCCATCGTGCAGTCTCAGATCGCCGCCAGCATTCGCGACGCACTGCTCTACGGCAAGAAGCTGGCTGGTGCGAACGCCAGGCTCGGGGCGTATGGTAGCAACCAGTTCAACAACGGGCTCACGCTCAACCGTTCGGCGCAGGACTTGGGGCAGGTTAGCGACTTCTCGCGTCGCTCCAGCGACATCACCGGCATGGAGCTTGAGTCAGCCAATCAGGCCGGAGCGAAGCAGCGCCAGATGGCGGATCTGTTCCGCATGGGGGGCTCACTCGTCGCCATGTATGGCGGAACCGGAGCGGGTGTCGGCACACAGGCTCCCGCACCCGTGGAGGATCGCAACCCGTCTGGAGTCGGTCTGCGCCAGGGTGGCGGCCAAGGGTTGAGGCTCTAATATGCCGCGCACCGCGAATCCCTTCTACCTCGGCACCGGAAGTCCGCGTCAGGGTGTGACGCACGCCGGAGGATACAACAATCCGTATATGGCACAGGTCGCCGAGAACATCGGCGGCTTGTTGCTCGGACGCGAGACACCGAATCAGCGTGTAGACCGTGAGGCGAAGGCGGCGCTGACTGCTGCGCAGACGCGCAAGACCACGCTCGAGGGCAATGACCTTGAATATGGCGCTAAGGCGCGCGAAGCCGCCGCTCTGCGTCGTGGCGCTATCCAGCGGCTCGGACTGAACCCGGATACTCCTGACGAGGCGTTGACGCCGGAGCAACAAAAAAGTGTGAACAGCACGATTGGACAAATTCTGTTGTCGCACGGCCTGACCGGCAAGACGAACTACGACCAGCTTACTCAGGGCGAACAACGGTATAGTGATCGCACGCTGCAAGAGGATGTGCTAGCCGGCCGGCGCACCGCAGGCGCGGTGGGTGAGAGCGCCGCTGCTCGCCAAGGTAAGCCTCTCCTCAACGTCAATGACGGCACCCGCTTCAATCAGTTCGACTCTGCGGCGCCCATGACCACTACGGAGAAGGGCCGCAGCGCGATCGGTCTGAACGCGGCCAGGGTGAAAACAGAGGGCACGAAGCAGGAGCGCAACCGCGCTGCCGCTGCGAAGTCTGGGCGCGAGTCTCTGGGTGAGACTCTGCTGGGGGTGGATGAAAACGGTAATGAGCAGTACAAGCTCGTGCCGAAAACGCCTGGCGCCATCCTCACACGCACCTCAAAGGCCAAGGCTGCGAAAGATTCGCGCCCGAAGCTGCCGTTCAACAGCGGAAAGATTCTGGACGAGGAAATCGGTGCGCAGCTGAACGGTATGGACCTCACGCCGGAGGACAAAACAGCCATCCGCGAGCGCGCGTCTCAGCTTTACCCCGACGTCGGCAACGCCACCGAGTCCGTGCGCCGCGCGCGCAGCGAACTCGGGTATGACGTCGTAGAGGTGCCCGGGCGCATATTCGGAACGAACAAGAAGTTCTCGAAGGACGATAAGCGCGCGCCGACCGACCTTTCTGACGACGAACTCCTGAAAAAACTCGGAGCGAAGTAACGTGGCCGACAAGACCGAACTGCTACTCGAGGCGGAGCGGCGCGGCATTCTGCCCGCCGACAAGAAGCCACTGCTCGACGAGGCCCGCCGGCGCGGCCTGATTCCGGGTGGCGGAGCGTCATCTTCTGCGCCCACACCCGCCCCACAAGAACCCGGCCTCGCAGATCGCTTCAACATCATGGCGCGCGATGCCTTCGAGCAAAGCGGCCTGGGCACCGTTCTGCGCCGCAACCGTTCAGGACAGGCAGAGTTCGACCAGGTGGGCGACATGGACGCTGCGCTGGGCGCGATGTCCCGCGGCGAGCGCGTGCCTCCGCAGAATCCGTATGCGCGCGTCCCGCGCGCCGCGCTCGAGCGCGCCCGAGACCAGGCGCTTGTCGACGCCGGCCGCCGGCGCGACGAATTCATGCCAGCGGAGACCGCGCGGCGCGCTGAAGTTGAGGCGCTGCCATCCTTTGCGGACGACCCGACCCTCCTTGGCAAGGTCCAGAAGGGCGCGGTCAATTTGGGCGCCATGCTTCTCGGTGGCGCTCCGTCCCCTGAGAACTTGGTACCCGTCGGCCGCGGCGCCACGCTGGGCAGGACGTTCCTTAAAGGCGCGGGCGTCAACGCAGCCATCAACGTCCCAACGGATGTCGTGGCGCAGCAGCAGGACGTTCAACTGGGACTGCAGGACCAATACGACCCTACCCGCACGGCCATTGCCGCCGCCATAGGCGCCGCCACCGGTGGGGCGGTGAATGTTGTTCCTGACATCGCGCGCGGCGCCGCCAAGGGCATACGGCGCGTGTTCGAGCCGTCGGCGCAGCAGGTTGACCCGTCGCTGCCGGCGCTGCCGTCGCGCGTGGACACGCCGGACGTGAACACCATGTATGTCGATCCCGCCGGGCGGGCCGGGACGGCGCAGGACCGCACGGCCATGGACTTCGGGCCGGACGTAGCCCGAGCCGCCGACACTACCGCCATCGAGGGGCAGTTTCGGCGCATACAAGATCCCACTGCCGAGCCCGCGCGCACCGCGCTGCCTTACGACGACACGCGCCCGATCCTCGCGGACGGCTCGCGGCCTGACCCTGCGGAGTGGGATGCGATACAGGCACGCCAGCAGGAGATGCAGGACACCGGGCTCACGCCGGACGTCCTCGCCGCGCAACGCGCGCGTGATAACCCGACACCGGACACCGGCGTCCAGATGGAGCCCGATGTTCTGCGTCGCACCGTTGGCGACATACTGGCTGACCGCACGATCGACCCGCGCAAGACGGTGCTGGAGATCATTCAGGAGGCGACGGGCGTTCGCACCCCACCGGCCGCGAAGGAAACGAAGGCGCGTGCCGCGGACGTCAAGGCCGCCATGGACGAGCCGGTCGGCATCAAGCAGTCGCCCGACCAACTCGAGGAGCCGCTGACCGCCGCAGAGGCGATGGACCGGCAAGCGCAGGCCCGGCGTGGAGTCACAGACCCGGCGCAGACGTTGACGCCGGAGCAGATGGGCGAGCCGCCGGCGGTGACGCGCGCGCGGGAGCGGGGGTCTAAAGCTAGTCCGCAAAGCGCGGCTCCCGACGTTCAGCAGCCTAATGTTGGGCCGAGCGTTCAGGAAAAGCCGGCGTTCACGAAACGTGAACAGGCGCCGGAAACGAACGCACGCCCCGAACCGGAAAGCGATCAGACGCGCAGCGAAGCGGCTGCCGCGGAGAATTTTGGTCGCGTGACCGGAGATATAAAAGGCGGCAGCACGAATGACCTGTGGCGCGCATCGCACTACGCCAGTTCCATTATCACCAATCTACAGAAGAAGGCGCAGCGCGGCGAACCGCACAACGCGGACATGCTGCGTTCGCTGGAGGTTGAGCGCGACGCCATTAAGGCGGAATGGCTTACTCGTTCAGATCGTTTCTCCAATGGCGATAAACCCCTCAACACAACCTCTGCGCCCGAACCGCGCCAAGGAGTCTCAAATGAAAAACATGCCCCCGATCAAAGCGTCCGTCAAACAAATGATGTCGGAATCGGCGGAGACGGAAGTCCCGAACGAGGAGTCGGCCAAGACGGAGCTCGCGGAGAACCACAAGCCCAAGTCGATGAAGGAAGCAATCGGCAAGGCGGTCGGCAAGAAAGTGCCGCCCCCGCCGAAGAAGCGCGCCGCGTCGATGAAGGAGGCGATGGAGGAGAGCATCAAAAAACCCCAGAAGAAAAAGGGGTAGCGCGGGAGGAGGTGCAAGATGCTGCTGAGCCCGGAGGACGACCCCGCGCTGGCGTGGATGAGCGCGCACGAGTGGGCGAAGGTGAGGCTGCACGAGTGGCTGCGGAGGGTAATGGTGGATCTTCTGCGAAGGGAGACTCGCCTGACTCGTCGCCGTTCGGCTCGGGAGAAGCGAAGCTTTACGACTTCGGCGCAGCAATAGGAGAGGGCATCACCAAGGCCGCACGATGGGCGCTTGGCGGCGACTACACTGAGGCGAAGGGCGACCTGACCAAGATCGCCGCTGCGGTGAAAACGATGTTCGAGAGCAAGGGCAAGCCCAAGCCGGGCGAGGGCGACCCGCGCAACATCGGCAAACAGCTTTTCGACGCCATGTTCGCGTCAGCGCATGGTGACATGATAGGGCTCTACAACAAGTTCAAGGCGCGCGGCGCTGACTCGCCCACGTTCAAGCGCATCCTGGACCAGACGTTCGCGCGCGCTGGAACCGGAGAAGGAACCGGGCGCACGTTCGACGAGGCGTATGACGCGCGCGTGAAGCGGCAACTGAACAAGGTGGACGATATCAGCGACGCCATGAAGGCGGCGAACGTCACGGACGAGCAGGTGTGGAGGCAGGTTACGAACCAGGCCGCACGTCAGGGTCAGGTCGGCAAGATCGCAAAGATGGTCGAGGACTTCTTCGGTGAGTCGCTGAAGTATCAGCGCGACGCGGGCGCAGATATTGGCGAGAGCAAGAACTACTTCCGCCGCATCGTTGATCGCAACAAGGCGTATGAGCAGCGCGCGAAGTTCGTTGACCAGGCGGCCAAGGTTTATACGGAGGATCAGGGGCTGTCTGCGGTAGACGCCAAGAAGGCGGCTGAAGCCTACTGGCACCGCGTCGTCTACGGCGTCGAGGGCCGCCCGGGCATGCCCGGCCGCTCCGGCACGGAGAAGTTCGCGCGAGAGCGCGAGTTCGGCCCCGCCGCAGAGAAGCATCTGGGCGACTTCTACCGCAAAGATATCATCGGCACGCTTGCGGAATACGCTACGCAGTCCGCGCGGCGCGCGGAGATCGCGCGCCTGTGGGGCGACAACTTCTCCCGCTGGACTGAACTCGAGTCCGCCATGAAAAAAGAGGGCGTGGGCGACGCCTTGCCGCAGCTTCGCGACTACGTGGAGATGATCGCCGGCGTGAAGCAGTTCGACGTGAGCAAGATTGAGCGTATCGCCTCATCCTGGTCTCGCACGTGGTTCAGCCTCGGGTCGCTGACGTGGGCAACGATGACCTCGCTGCCAGAGCTCGTCATGCCGGTCGTGCGCGCGAACATGGATGTCAAGGTCGCATGGAACGGCTACATCGGCTACCTCAAGGAAGCTCTGAAGGCTGCGCCCGGGCGTGACGCCAACTACTTCCGGCGCCTCAACGAAGACATCGGACTCGTGGCCGGCGCGCACTATGGCGCTCTGTCGGCGCAGCGGTTCGGCACGGAGTCCGCGCCCGGGTCGTATCAGTCGCGCGCCATCGAGAAGTTCTTCGCGCGCAACTTGCTCGAGCCTCTGACCAACTTCAACCGCGACCTGTCGACCGCTATTGCGGAGCCGTTTATCGCCAAGCAGGCGGGGCGCGCGTTCAAGGGCGACAAACTCGCCGCGCGGGAGCTCGCGGACCTCGGGGTAGACGCCGCTGCGGTGAAGGAATTCTCCACATGGGTGAACGGGATGAAAGGAAAGGCGCCGTCCTTCGCTGACCTTCAGGCAGCGGGCAAGAATGGAGACCTCTATATGCTCGCGCTCCAGCGATTCTCAGATCAATCCGTCATGCGCCCGACGGCCGCCACGAAGGCGAAGGGTGCGAACAACCCGGGCGTGATAGGACTGCTCTATCACCTCCAGTCGTTCAATTACGCCTACAGTAAGAACGTGCTGGGGCGCGCGAAGAATCGCGTCATGGGTGAGGACGTGTCCGGCATGGACCGCATGCGCTATGGCCTGCAAGCTCTGTCGGGCATGGCGATGATAACAGCCCTGCAATATGCTCTGGGTGAGGCGCGCGACTCGAGTGCGGAGGCGCTGACCGGCAAGAAGAAGGACGTCACCTACACTCCCGCAGCGAAGGTTGAGCGCGCGCTGTCACGCGCCGGCGCGTTCGGCGTGGCCGATCCTTACCTGCAGATGCTATCCGGGGTGCGCTACCAGCGCCCCATCTCATCCGCCGCGGGCGGCCCGGTCATCGGCACAGGATTCGACATGGCGCAGACCGGTGTGAATATGTGGCTGAACAACAGCGAGAACACGAACAGCGCGGAGCGCCGCTTCGCGCGCAACCTCTATCGCTACGGCGTGGAGCCCGGCGTGAACCTCGCGCTGACGAGCCTGCCGATCAACCCGGCTACCGCACTGGTGACGATGGTCGCGCTGCCCGCGATGCGCGAGTCGTTCGTGGACGACCTGGCTGGAGAGCACGGCCGTCAGAAGCCGCGCGAGATTCAAGGGTTGAGTGAAGTCATCGCCGGCAAGGCGAAATCCGGTCGTTCCTCCGGGCGTGAATCCGGGCGCTCCTCCGGCAGGTGAGGGCTTGTAAATGTTGTCGAAACTGTAGGACACTCCCCTCAACGCCTTCCGACAAGGCGGAGACAACATCAAGATCAACGCGCCCTCAAGGGGAGAATAAAAATGACCTTCCAAGTCGCCAATGGCACCCTGGCCGCCTCCGTCGCAGACGCCGGCACCTTCACGCTTTCCTACCCCTCCGGCAGCGAGACCGGCACTTTTTACAAGGCCACCGGACACAAGCTCGTCCTGGGCCAGGAAGTCCTCTCGTCCCCGAACCAGTTCAGTATCGCGCTGGGCGCGTCGACGATCACCGTCACCAACAAGTCCGGCGCCTCGTGGGCCGCGGGCACCGCATGGCGTCTGCAGCTCGAGGAGCAGGGCAAGCGCGCGTATCGCGACGACCAGACCCGCAACCTCCTGAAGCGTGCGTATCAGGCACCGACGTTCCTCATCAACCTCGGCGCCCCGGACACGGCTGACGCGGACGGCATTTCGGCGTCGCAGTCCGTATCGAACGGTGTTGCTGCGGCGCTCGATGGCGCGGTTGGCGCGACGCTCGACGTGCCGCGCGCAGTGGTCGGCGCGTGGACCGGGACCGCCATCGTGACCGTCACCGGCACGGACGAATACGGCGCAGTTGTCGTCGAGAAGTCCTCGTCCGGCACCAGCCTGACCGGCAAGAAAGCGTTCAAGACGATCACCAGTATCGTGCCGAGCGCCGACATCACGGCCGCGACCTTCGGCACCGGTGACGTTCTCGGTCTCCCGGTGTTCCTGGCAGAGACCGGCTTCGTCGTGAAAGAACTGCAGGACGGCACGGCGCCGACGGCGGGCACCCTCGTCGCGGGCGATGTTACCAGCGGTGGCGCAACTGCCACCACGGGCGACGTGCGCGGCACCTACGACCCGAACGCGGCGTGCGATGGAGCGAAGGTGTTCCAGCTGATCGTGTCGCTGTCGGATCCGGGCAACATCGGCGTGGCTCAGTTCGCTGGCTAACCCTTGTGACTCGCGGCCCTCTGCGGAGGGTCGCTTCTCCCCAAGGAGAGCGCCGTGCAGTTCGACCCGAAAATCAGCATGGGAAACGTCCTCACCATCTTGTCGATGGCGGCGGCGGTCTCCATCGCATACGGCGACGTCAAAACCGATGTCGCCGTCATAAAGGAGGCGCAAGCCTCTGCCAAGAACGTCACAACGAATGACGTCACCCTGTTGCGCGCGGACATCCAGCGCGTCGAAACCAAAGTCGACCGATTGATCGAAAGGCAGCGATGACCTTACCGCTTTCGCCGCAGCGCATCGCGGCGACATACGAGTGTCTGCGTCAGTTCCCGCCGTTCTGCCGGATGAAGTTGCCCTCGGCTGACACGCTGCGCTTTCAGGTGTCGCGTCACGCCGATCGATTCGGCCACTACACGCGCTACCTCGGAACGGAGCGGCACTTCATCGTCATCTCTGCGGTGAAGAACGGCCACTTCAACACGCTGGCTCAGACGGTCGCGCACGAAATGATCCATCTGCACCAGGCGGTCGCCAAGACCGAGACTTCGGGCGCAGAGCACAACGCTGAATTTCATCGCCTGACCGCGCGCGTCTGCAAGGCGTTCGGGTGGGACACAAAGGCATTCGTCGGATAGGAGCTTGGAAGTGAACCTGACCCCGCATTTCACTCTGGAAGAACTGACGCACTCCGATGTAGCGGTGCGCAAGGGAATCGACAACACGCCGAACGTGGATGTCATCGAAAACCTGCGCTCGCTTGCGCTTGCGCTTGAGCAGGTGCGCGAGCTTTTGGGCGTGCCCATGTATGTCAGCTCCGGCTACCGCTCTCTGCGCACGAATGCGGCCGTGGGCGGCGCATCGACCTCGGCGCACGTTCAGGGGCTCGCCGCTGACTTCACTGCGCCCGCGTTCGGCACGCCGATAGCGGTGTGCGAGGCGATCAGCGAGTCCGGCATCGGGTTCGACCAGCTGATCTACGAGGGCGCGTGGGTTCACCTATCCGTTGACCCGCGGCATCGGCAGCAGGTGCTTACAGCGCGCTTCGCGGGCGGGCGCGTGTCGTATCTGCCGGGGTTGGTGGCGTGAGCGCCTGGACCATTGGTGCCGTCACGCTGCTCTACATCGCCACGGCGATCTCGCTGTGGCTGGAAGGACGGTCAGGGATGTGCGTCACCTTCATTGGATACGCGCTTGCGAACGTGGGACTGATATGGGAGGTGATGTGATGGCATTCGGACTCGATGACGCAATCGCGGCTGGACTGTCGATAGTCAACAAGCTCATACCCGACCCGGAGAAGAAGGCGGCAGCCGCGCTCGAGGCAGTGCGTATGCGGCAGGCCGGCGAGTTCAAGTACATAGACGCCAACCTGCAGGCAGCGCAGATGCAGGCCGACATCAACAAGATAGAGGCCGGAAGTTCCAGCTTGTTCGTGGCGGGATGGCGGCCCGGCGCCGGCTGGGTGTGTGTTCTCGCGCTTGCCTATCAATTCCTTCTTCGCCCACTCTCGATCGGCTTTGGCTTCGCCGCCATGCCGACGCTCGACACTGGGGACTTGCTGACGGTGTTGCTCGGGATGCTGGGACTCGGCGGATTGCGCACCGCAGAGAAATTCAATAACGTCGCTCGCTAAGGGGAACCAGTGCCTATCAAGCCCATCGATGTAAAAGTTTTGCAAGACACCATGGACCTCGTGGCGAAGCACGGCAGCGAGCGCGCAGCCGCGCTTGCCTCCGGCATCTCGCGGCAGACGCTACAGGGTAGGGTGCAGCGCGCCAAGGCGCTCGGCATCACATCCGGCATCGCCCACAAGGATAGCCCGGACCAACTCAAGTCGCAGATCAAGCGACTCGAGGCGGAGCTGAAGCTGACGCAGAAGCAATCGTCGGACATGGACATCATCAAGTCCGTGGTCGGCACGCTGGGGCGCAGGCTCGACGCGCTGGATCCGCCGGAGTGGACCATCTCATCCAAGAACAAAGCCTCTGCGCCTGGGGTGCCCACCCTGTTCCTGAGCGACTTGCATTGGGGTGAAGTCGTCCACCCAGGCCAGATCAACGGCGTGAACAAATACAACGTCGCCATCGCGCACGAGCGCATGCGCACGTGCGTCGACTCCGCTGTGCATTTGCTGCGCATCCTGAGTCCCAAGATGGACTACCCGGGCATCGTCGTCCCGCTCGGCGGGGACATGATCTCGGGGAACATCCATGACGAACTCACCGCAACGAACGAAATCAATTCGATGCCTGCGGTGCTCGACCTGTGGGGCGTGCTGGTGGGCGTTATCACGCAGCTTGCGGACACGTTCGGCCACGTGTTCCTGCCGTGCGTCACCGGGAATCACGGGCGCGACACACACAAGATATGGGGCAAGGACCGGCACCATACGTCCTTCGACTGGCTGCTCTACCAGTTCCTCGCCAAGCACTTCGCCGCGGACAAACGGGTGACGTTCTTCATACCAGACGGCCCGGATGCCTACTACCGCATCTACGGGCATCGTTATCTGCTGACGCATGGCGATCAGTTCAGGGGCGGGGATGGCATGATCGGGGCTCTGGGTCCGATCATCCGCGGGGACCACAAGAAGCGGTCGCGCAACGCGCAGATCGACATGGAATACGACACGCTCATCATGGGGCACTGGCATCAGCTTATTCAGCTGAAGCGCCTCATCGTTAATGGCTCGCTCAAAGGCTACGATGAATACGCCTACAGCAACAACTTCTCTTTCGAGGAACCGCAGCAGGCGCTCTGGATCACGCACCCGAAATACCGCATCACCTACCGCATGCCTGTGTATGTCGATCGTCAGCGCGAGCCGGCGAAGACGGCGTGGGCGTCAATCGCAGCATAGGAGACAGCAATGAAAAAATGGCTCGCCATCATAGCCGCGGCGCTCCCCGGCGCCTGCGCCCCCGGCCCGGCGCTACCGGCCGACAGCATCCAGACGCAGGTTCGTCAGGACGGCTCCGTCGTCATCACGCTCACGCCGGCGCAGGCGGCTCAGTGCGTCCGTGAGGGTGGCTGCACCGTGGTCACCGAGGAGGCGTTGACCAGCATCGCCCGCGAGGCACTGAAGGCAGGAGAGCGGGTGTGTGGGCCGAAGGTGGGGGTCTAGTAGCACCTCGTATACACCCGGCCCGACACAACCTCGTCAACGCACCGCAGCGGCTCAGTCTGATAGTCGCTCGGTGCCCCGGCGCCGCCCGCGCCGATCAAGAGTAGATACCCGAATTCCGCCCACGACCCGGGCTCCGGCTGCGACGCGCAGCCCGCCAACACGCACACCAGCACCAGCATTGCTTTGCGCATACGGACCTCCCGACGTTATGTCGGTGGCATTATACGCCAAGACGCGCACGGTGCATTGTGCGCAAATTGTGCGCAAAACACTCACCGCATGCTTGCATTCTACACGCCCTACACGCATGCTACACGCATGAAACGAAACAACAATTCTCAGCGATCGCGCAGTACAGAGCCTGAAACAACGCACTTGTAATACCACTGCGCCATGTATGCCGTCTGCGCGCTCATCTCCGCGTACAGCTTGCCGTTGTCGCGCACCTCGATCTCCGCGAGGAGCTTCGACTTGTCTGCGATGAGGTCGCCCAGCCTGCGCAAG
>Ga0255338_1001950_pt1 | contig 34392 bp, 27 predicted proteins | sample MeOH1_35cm_T4_19_FD_203715 | JGI IMG/M metagenome (GOLD analysis project Ga0255338, IMG submission 203715) | Sandy soil microbial communities from University of British Columbia, Vancouver, Canada - MeOH1_35cm_T4_195 | ecosystem: Engineered > Artificial ecosystem > Sand microcosm > Unclassified ...
TGTTGTAGAGGTCGAGCGAGTGCTCGAGTGTCATGAGGTCCACGCCGAGCTTGGGCAGCTGCCGGTAGCCGAACTGGCTGTGGCGGGACTCGTCCCAGAGGTGGCGGGCCAGGTCATGGTGCAGATCGAACGGGGCCTCGGGCAGATCGTAGAAGATGGTGGCCAGGTAATCGACGGCATCCATCTCCATCATCAGCCAGACATAGACCATGAGGCGGATGACGCGGGCGTCCGTCTTGGGATCGACCAACCATGAGCGCACGATGGGCGTCTCGGCCGGGTCCTGGCTGAAGACGCTGGAGCAGGTGGGATACTTGCCGCGGTTGCACGTGGCCGGATGCTGGTAGGCGCGGCCGGCCGATTCCAAGGCGAAGCCGGCGGGCGGGCTGACGGCCGGTTGCTCACCGAGCAGGCCGCCCTGGATCATGAGGGCGGTGCTCAGGTGGTTGGTCCACGCGGAGCCGGGGCCCAGGTAGGGCTTGATCTCGCGGGCATGGCGTTCCTCGTCGGCGATGAATTCCTCGACGAGGCGGAGGGACGGCCAGTCGGCGAGATGGTGTGTGGCCTGCAGGTAGTGGCGGTAGGCGGCGAGCAGGGCGGGCTTGAGGACCCGGTAGAAGCCCGCGAGTGCGTCCGCGGCATCGGCGGGCATCACGGCCTCGTTGAACAGCCGGCGCAGGGCGGGGCGGACGCCTTCCCCGCTGCCGAAGCCGCTGAGTTCCCGGCCTCGTTCGCGCAGGAAGCGGGCGTGGCTGGAGGATTCCCAGACATGCTGGCAGAGCAGGTACTTCAGCTCCGGTTCGCCGACACGGTAAATGAGGGTGGTGGCGGTGCGGACAAACTCGCGCTCGACCTCAAACAGGACGCGCAGCAGTCGGGCCATGTCCTGCACGGCAGCCAGGCGGCTGGAGGCGGAGGGTGGGGCGGATTCGGCGGGAGCAGGCGCGGCCATGGCGGACCTTCGTCAGCAGATGCGGCCGCGCTTGCCGGCGGTGGTGTGGCCGGGCGGATTGACGCCGACCCAGCGTTCGTCGATCGGCTCGCTGGCCCGCTGGTAGCGGGCGTCGCTGGAGATGCGCAGCTGGTTCGTCGTGCGGTTGTCGAGCGACGCGTGGACGAGGAACATGCCGAAGGTGATGAAATCGCCGGCCTTGAACTCGGTGGTCAGCCAGCGGCCGCCGAACTTGTTGCGGACGGCCGGCGGGTTGTGCGAAAGGGTGCCGGTGAAGGTCCACTTGCCCGACTTGGCCGCGTCGGCCTCCTTGGCCTTGTTCTCGCAGAAGGTGTCGACGTCGCGGTAGACGTAGTGCTCGAGGAGATCCATGCGCTTGTGCGAGCCCTCGAGCACCATCAGGCCGCCGAGGGTGGTGGAGATGTCGCCGTAGGGCACCCAGCAGGTCATGTGAGTGTGGGTGCCGCGGCCCATGTAGGGCAGGTCGCAGTGCGGATTCGTGCCCTTGCCGGGCCCGATGGCGCGCAGCCAGGTGAAGTCGTAGTGCCGGATCTCCTCGCCGAAGAAGCTGCGGTAGAACTCCGGCAGGCGGCCGGCATAGAGCAGGTTCTGGATCCGCGGGTTGTTGTTCGTCAGCTCGGGCTTGAAGACGTAGCCGGCGCCGGGCTGGCAGATGCCGTCGATGGTCGGGTAGGCGGGATCGAGGACGCCGGCCGCGGCGAGGCCGTCGCAGAGGCTGGCGCGGGCGGCGAGCACCTCCGCGCGGTCGAGGTAGCCCGGCAGGTAGAGGTAGCCGTCCTCCGCGAAGCGGCGGCGCAACTCGGTGACGTCATCGGCCGCATCGGTGGACTCGCGGAGCCAGCCGGCCTTGTCGTCGGCCATGTCCAGTTCGTGGCCATAGGAATACAGCTGGGGCAGGGCCGTCGTGGTGCTCATGCCATCAAGTTACACGCGATTGCCTCCGCATTAAATGGTTGAAGTGGGAGAAGTCATGTAAATTTTGGGCGGATGCCTCCCGCCCCCAAATACCGCGCCGAGCCCTGGCTGCAGAGCCCGCTCCGCACTCCGGTCGGGGAGATCGAGCTGGCGGGGCTGCTGCGCAACGTGACGGGCATCGACCCGACGGGCATGCGGATTTTGAGACGGTTCACGCTGGTGCTGATGGTCGAGGGCCGTGGCTACTACCGCGACGCGCGCGGCACCAAGCTGGAACTCGAGCCGGGCGACGTGGTGCTGGTCTTCCCGGAGATCGCGCACGCCTACGGCCCGCTCCCGGGCACCGAGTGGACGCAGATCTACTTCGTGTTCGACGGGCCGCAGTTCCAGCTGTGGCGCGCGCAGGGCCTGCTGGCGCCGGAGCACCCCGTGCTGCGGCTGGGGGCGGTGGATTACTGGCGGCAGCGCCTGCACGAGGTGGTGAAGGGCGAGCCGCTGCACCGCGCCGGCGCGCCGCTGCGCGCGCTGGGCCGGCTGCTGCACGTGGTGACGGACATGATCGCCTCGGATGCCGAGAGCACCCGGCAGGCGGGCCGGGATGCCTGGCTGGAGAAAAGCCTGCGCCTGCTCGGCGACCGGGGTCCGGCCGGCTGGATGACACCGCAGGAGGTGGCGCCGGAGGTCGGCCTGAACTATGAGAATTTCCGCAAGCGTTTCGTCGAGCTCACGGGCGAGTCCCCGGGCCGCTACCAGAAGCGGCGCCGGCTGGAGTGGGCGTGCGCCGCGATCTATCACGGCGAGTCCTCGCTCAAGCAGATCGCCGACACGCTCGGGTTCTGCGATGTGTTCCACTTCTCCAAGGCCTTCAAGCAGGAGATCGGCTTCACGCCGTCGGACTACCGCCGCCGCGTCCGCGGGCATTGAAACCGCGCGGCCATCAGAACCGGAGCGGCACCTTGACGTGGGCTGGGCCCGGGATGCCGTCCTGGATCTTCGGCAGGAAAAGCCACGCGCAGAGGGCCCGGCGGATCGATGCCTCGGCCGCGGGCGCAAAGGTGCGGTTGAGGGTCACATCCAGCACCGTGCCGTCCGCGGCTACGGTCAGCTCGGCGGTCGCGTCCGGTGGGAAACCCTCGGTGGAGGCCAGCAAGGGGGGAATCTGCAGCACGGGCTGGACCGGCCGGCTGCCCCGGTGGTTTTCCTCCAGCCAGTGCTTGACGGTCGCCGCGTGGATCACCTGCTCGCGGCGCAGGAAATAACGAGCGGCCACGGCCGTCTGGTCGGTGGCTACCTCGTCGCCTCCGGCAAACAGCAGCGCGAAGACCTGGACCTTGCCCTTCTGCAGGAATGGCGTGGTGGAGAACTTGACCGGCGCGGCTTGGCCGGCCCGCAGGTCCGGCAGCTGCCGGACCCGGATCTGGGCATTCGGCTGGCCGGCAATACCCCGCATGAAATCATCATCGATGGCGAACAGGGCCAGGTAACAGTCGGAGAGATCCTGCGCGGCGGTGATCGTCCCGGTGAATTCCACATAACCCCCGAGGGTGCCGCGCGGGCTGATGGCCGCTTCCGCCGCCGCCATTTCCGACATCGCGGTCACCACCTGCACGCCCTCGATTTTGACCGAGGTGATCGCGGCCCTGGGCCCGGCATAGCGGGGCAGGCGTTCGGTGGAGAGGGGGATGTTGCCCCGCAGGGTCTTCCTCCGGCCATCGAGGAGGATCACCGGTTCCTCCTTCTCCACTGCCACCACCTGGTGCGTTGTACCCCGGTATTCGGCCAGCAGGAGGGTCGGGTGCAATGGGGGCGTCTCCGGGGTGGCGGATAGCAAGGTGGTCAGCAGAATTCCACCCGCCGCGGCGCAGAACGTCCGAATGTGCATAGTCACATGGTTACCAAGGGCGTGGTGATTGTCGAGCGGGGTTCGGAATCGAACGGAGTCCACCCGCAAAAAGAACCGCCGCGTTTCCGGAATATTTTTCCGAAAACGCGGCGGTTGGTATCTGCACCCCTAACCAAGTTGCATTCAGGCGGAGGTGGGCGCCCAGCCCGCCGGCCAGGTGGTGCCCGGGAGCGGGCGCCAGAAGATGTCCTTGTCGATGCGCGGCTTCGCGTGCCGGTATTTTTCCGTGAGGCGGAGCTTCGTCTTCAGGTGCTCGACGAGGTTCTCGCCGTAGAAGAAGGTGTTCTCGGCGACGCCGGACACCACCAGCACCTCGGACTTCGTGGTCTCGAGCAACTCGATGAGGCCGCGGATATTGGTGAGCTCGAGGTCAATGGCGGACTGCAGCTTTTTCTCGCAGGCGGCCTTGACGGCCTCGTCGTTGGTCCCGAGGTAGCCGTACACGGTGTCGCACCACGCGCAGACGTTGCGCAGGCTGGTGATCCAGTGCAGGTAGGCACGCACGCGGTCGCGCAGGTCGGCGAAGACGGCCGTGGCATCCGGCTGGTCCCGGCGCGGGGCGCCGGGGGCCTGGACCTGCGCGGTCGCCAGCGGCTGGAGCCGGGCGATGAGGGCGAGCAGGCGCGGCAGGACCTCGCGGTCCATGTCGGCCGCCATCTTGGCGCCGGATTCCCGGGTGATGAGGTCGAACAGCACGTCCTTGCCGAGGTCGACCAGGCTGGGATTGTTGTGCTGGAAGCAGCCGTGCCGCTCGTAGTACTCGCGCTCCGGGGCTGGCACCGCCTCGAGGTCGGGGACGAACGGGCGGTCCCACGTCCGCTGCCAGCAGAAGCCAAAGGCGCAATAGAGGCCGACGAGCGGCTGCCACATGAGGGCATTTTCAAAGTCCTGCCACGCCGCCGTGAGGCTGGCCGCCCGCGCCGGGCCGACGAGCCGGGTGGCAAATTCGCCGAGGACCTGCTCGACCGGCTTGTCGGGGAAGAACTGGGCTGCCTTGATCACGACCGGATTGGGCCAGTAGGGCGCCTGTGCGGTGTTGGTGAGGCCGCCGAGGCAGCTGATGCGGCTGAGGCCGGCTCCGCGCATGGCGGTGAACTTCTCATGCAGCATCCGCGGGAAGGGCAGGCCGAGCAGCGGCTCGTGGTTCATGACGCCCGAGGCGGAGTAATGGAGGACGGGCTCGACGCCCTGCGCGCGCGAGGCCTCGAGGGTCTCGTTTTCGGCGCGGTCCATCGCGGTATGGAAGAGGCTGCCGGCGACGGCCTTGTTCTCCGGGTATTTCGGGTGCGCGTAGGGCACGTCGTAGCCCTTCACGAGGAGCGAGGGCGCCTCCCAGGTGACGTGGCCGCCCATGCCGGCCTTGATGTACTGGTGCTCGACCTTGAAGGGCTCGATGCGGAGGATGACATCGAAGTCGGGATTGAGCTCCGCCGCGGCGCCCTGGAGGTTCCGCAGGTAGCGGACGATGCTCTCGCCGGCGGCCTGCGCGACCTTCTCGTGGTTGCGCCACTCGCGGATCATGTAGGGGCCGCCGTTGCGGCCGACGTAGAGCGAGGCCGTGTGCTCGAAGCCGGCGCCGCTGTCGTTGGTCCACACGGACATGTAGCTTAGGTCGGGCACGTGCCGCATGAGCGACTGGAGGGCCTCGCGGTAGTGGCGCTGCACGATCGGGTGATCCTGCGCCATCGTGTAACGGGGCAGCCGGGAACGGAAGGGATGGTCAACCCGCGCGCCGCGCAGTGACGGGTATTTCGCAAAGAAGCGGTCGGGCATCGTGCGGGGCTCGAACATGCACACGCCGGGCTTCAGGCCGTAGCGGCGGCCGAGCGCGGCCAGCTTCTTCAGGTGGTTGAGGTTGGCGTCAAGGTAGTGCGCGGGCCAGACGCCCTTCGTCAGCGGCGTGTCCAGGAAGTGGTTGAAGCCGGGCGCGTAGGTGTAGAACTGGGGGTAGTATTCCCACGCGACCATGTCCTCGAAGGGCATGTGCGACTGCAGGCCGTTGACCTCGCAATGGGTGAAGCCCGCCTCCGCCAGCGCCGCGACGTAGGATTCGGGGTCGAACTTGCGCGCGCTGCGCCAGTATTGAGTGTAGCAGGCATCCCAGTGCGGACGGTGCCAGCCGAAGGTGGCGGGCAGCCAGATGCCGGCGGCGAGCTTCTCGCGGGTCAGGTCGCTGGTGGCGGTGGCGAGCAGGCGCACCGCGGCAAACAGGAACGAGCCGTGCGTGGCGCAAATCTCGCCCGTGCCGTCCTCGGCGATGCGCAGCCACATCCAGGCCGGGGCGGTGGTGGCCTTGGCCGGCAGCCCGGCGGGGCGGCCGCGGGCGAGGAGGGCGACGGTCACACCCGGGCCGGTACCGCCGCCCACACGGGCGCCGGTCAGTTTGCCCAGCTCCTGGGCGGCGGTGATTTCCGCCGGCTCGGCCGCGACGGGGTGAAAGACTTGGGACAGGGACAGAGGGGTCAGCGTGGTGGACATAAGGGATTCGGGCAGATCAAAACCGCCGGACCGCGCCGGCAACCGCAAAGCCCCCGGTGCGCCAAGGAACACCAAACATTTCCCAATATTTGCATGACCCGCCCGCCGGCCCGCCTCGTTGGCAGCACCGAAATCCAGCCGGGGGACAAATCCTACCCAAAATCCGCATTGCCAGCCCCGGGGGCTTGCGGCCCCCTTGCCGCACGCGGCAAGCACGAGGCTCCGGCCAACGCGCGCGCAACCCCCGGCCACCATGAAAATCCTGCCCCTGCTGTTGCTTTCAATCTGGCTGCTGCCCGCCGCCTCCGCGATGGAGCGTCATGTCGCTCCGGAGGGCAACGACCGCAATGCCGGCACGGCATCGGCCCCGTGGCAGACGCTCGAGGGCGCGCGCGATGCGGTGCGGGCCTGGCGCCGGGCGCAACCCGCCGGCACGAGCGAGGCGGTGACCATCTGGCTGCACGGCGGCACCTATCCGCTGGCCCGCACGTTTGAACTGACCAAGGCGGACGGAGGCACGGCCGGTGCGCCCGTGACCTATGCGGCCTATCAGAACGATACCGTGCGGATCACCGGCGGGCGCGTGGTGCCGGCGACGGCGTTCGGCCCGGTGCACCACGAGGCCGCGCTGCGGCGGCTCCCCGCCGAATCGCGGCCGCACGTGCTGGAGGCGGACCTGCGCACGCTGGGGATCACCGATTTCGGCACGCACCGGCAGTTCGGCCATGGGTTGCCCGTGGTGCCGGCGCCGCTGGAGCTATTTTGGAACGACACGGTGCTGCCGCTTGCGCGCTACCCCAATAAGGGGGCCATCGCGCTCGGCCCGATCATCGAGCCCGGCTCGATGCCGCGCACCGGCGACTACAGCAACCGAGGCGGCCGCTTCAAGTATACCGACCCGCGGCATGCGCGCTGGGTGGGCGTGGCGGATGTCTGGCTGCAGGGCTATTTCAACCACGGGTTCGCCGACGACAAGATCCGCATCGCCGCCATCGACCCCGTGAAGGAGGAGGTGTTGCTGGCCAGCCCGCACCTCTACGCGCTCGGGAGCGGGCAGAATTTCAACCTGTATGTCGCGCACAATCTCCTCGAGGAGTTGGATGAACCGGGGGAGTGGTACGTGGATGCGGCGGCGGGCCGGCTGTATCTGTGGCCGCCGGGGGACCTGGCCGGGGCGCGCGTGTCGGTCTCGGTGGTGGAATCCGCCCTCGTTGCGCTCGACCACGTCTCGTTCTGCACGCTGCGGAGCCTGACCATCGAGGAGGGACGTGCGCTTGGGCTTTCGATCGAGGGCGGCTCCGACAACCGCATCGTGGACTGCGTCGTGCGCAATGTCGGCACGGCGGGCATCCTGCTGGGGCAGGGGGCGCGGCAGACCTTCCCGCACATCACCGCGGACGATTACACCGGCGAACCCGTGTCGCGCGAGGTCGGGAGCTTTCATTCGCACCTCTATGTCAACACGGCCTGGGAGCGTGACGCCGGCGAGCGGCACGTCATCCAGGGCTGCGAGGTCTACAACACCGGTTCGGGGGGCATTTTCCTGGGCGGCGGGAGCAAGCGGCAGCTGACCCCGGGCCGCAACACGGTGACGGATTGCCGCATCCACGATTTCAACCGGCGCAACAAGTCCGGCGCCTCCGGCGTGATTGTGGACGGCTGCGGCAACCGCGTCGTGCACAACGAGATTTTCAACGCCGACCTGCAGGGCATCTTCGTCCACGGCAACGAGCACCTGTTTGAGTTCAACCACGTCCATCACGTCGCGCTCAACTCCAACGACGCCTCGGCGTGGTATCTCGGCCGCGACCCAAGCGACCAGGGCAATGTCGTCCGGTGGAATTTCTTCCACGACGTGGGCCGGCCCGACCGGAAATGGACGATGGGCGTCTATTGTGACGACGCCACCGCCGGCGTCCTCGTGGAGGGCAATGTGTTCCACCGCGTCGCCTCCTTCGGCACGGTCTACAGCAACGGCGGGCACGACATCGTCGTGCGGAACAACATCTTCATCGAGGGCTTCGGCCCGGCCTACCAGCTGAAGTCGATGTGGTATGACTTCGGCCAGGACAGCATCCCGTATTATTTCGGGGCGAAGGGCATCTACACCAAGCGGCTCACGCAGGCGGTGGACATCCGGCGGCCGCCCTACAGCGAGCGCTACCCGCGGCTGCGTGAATGGCTCGACCTGATGCCCGACGGCCGGACCTATGTCGGGATGCTCCCGCGCCGGAATGTTTTCTCCGGCAATGTCCTCGTGAAGCAGGAGGAGACCGTCCGGCTCGTCGGCGAGCATGCGCAGACCCAGTTCCGCGATAACTTCCGGACGCAGAAGGATCCGGGCTTCGTCGATGCCGCGCAGCTCAACTTCCAGCTGAAGGACGATTCCGTGGTCTACCAGACCCTGCCGGGCTTCAAGCGGATCCCGTTTGAGCAGATCGGCCCGCGCCCGGTCGCGAACCGTGACTGAGCGGGCTGGATGACCTAGGTGAGGATGAAGCTCGCCACCTCGCAGGCCGGGTAGCGTTCACTGGCCGGCGCCATTTGGTAGCCGGTGACCTTGAAGCCGCACCGTTCCAGCACGCGGATGGAGGCGGCATTGGCCCGGGCAACGGTGGCGTGCAACGGACGGATCGTGACCTGCTCGAGCAACAGGGTGAGGGCGCGCGTCGCGATGCCCTTGCCCCAATGGTTTCGCGCGATCCAGTAACCGACTTCATCTTGCCCATCCGCGCGGAAGCAAGAGATGTGGCCGACGACCGTGTCGTCCAACATGACCGCCTTGGCGATGACACCCGGGTTGCTGAGGATTTTCCGCCAGTGGGCGTCGAACGCCTCGGCCGTGCGGGGATTCACGACGGCCAGATTGATGGCCTCTGGTTCAAGCTGATGCTGGTAGAGCGCGGGCAGGTCTCCCGCCTCGACATCGCGCAGATGGACTCCCTTGGGCATGGTGGATGGTGATACGGGAAAAATTGGCGGTGGGGGAGGGATTCGAACCCCCGGACCCTTGCGGATCAGCGGTTTTCAAGACCGCCGCGATAGACCACTCTGCCACCCCACCGTATCAGGGAAATCAAGCTGCGAAGTTAGTCCCACAGGTCAATGATGCAGATGTTCGGCGGTGGGAGGGATTGGCTGCCCCACCACCGTGGGGCAGGTGCTGCGCAATCGCCGAACCCTTTGGTTTAGCGCGCGGAAGCCAGGGCCGCGTCGACCGACTTGAGCAGTGCCCGGCTGATGACGATGCGCTGGACCTCCGATGAGCCCTCGCCGATCTCGCTCAGGCGGGCATCGCGCCAGTAGCGCTCCACCGGGATGTCGCGGGTGTAGCCGTAGCCACCGTGGATTTGCAGGACACGGTTGCAGATGCGGGACGCCGCCTCGGAGGCGTAAAGCTTGGCCACCGATGACTCCACCGTGTGGCGCCCGCCGCGGGTGGCGAGTATGGCGGCCTGGAGTACCAGCCCCTCGGCGGCGCGCAACTCGACCTCGCAGTCGGCGAGCATGAACTGCAGGGCCTGAAAATCCGCCAGCCGCTTGCCAAACTGCCTCCGGGTGACGGCGTGCTTCAGTCCGGCATCGAGCGCGGCGCGGGCGAGCCCGAGCGAGACCGCGGCCACGCCGATCCGTCCCTTGTCGAGGCAACCGAGCGCCGCCGCCTGGCCATGGCCACGCTCGCCGATCAGTTCACCCTTGGCCTTGGTCAGGCTGAATTCCGCCGTGTCACTGGCGCGGAGTCCGCAGGTGGGCACCTTGCGTCCCGGCTGGATCTCGGAGCGCTTGACGAGGAACGCGCTGATTTCCTTCCGGCCCTCGGGGGTCTGGCCGGTGACGGCGATCACGATGAGGACGTCAGCCGTGTGGCCGAGGGTGATATAGCGCTTGAAGCCCGTGAGTTCCCACTGGCCGCGACCGGTCTCGGTGGCCGTGGTCTGCACGCCGCCGCTGTCGCTGCCGGCTTCGGGCTCGGTCAGGGCCCAGGCGGCCAGCCACGTGCCCTTCAGCAATTTTGGCAGCACCCGCCGGTGCTGGGCCGCGCTGCCGGCGGCGAGCAGGTGGCCGCACCCGAGCGCGTTGTGCGCGGCGATGTCGATGGCGAGGGCCGCCTGATGCTGGGCAATTTCCCGGACCGCGAGCGCGTACGCCACATAGCCAAAACCCTGACCGCCGACCGCCCGCGGGGCCGTCATGCCCAGCAGGCCGAGCCGGCCCGCCTTGGTGAAGATGGCGCGGGGCAGCGCCTCCTGTTTCTCCCACGTCTCGGCGTGGGGGGCGACTTCGGTGGCCGTGAAGCGCGCGACTTTTTCCAGGAAGGATTTTTCAGCCGGGGAAAGCTGTTCGAACCAGAACGAAAGCCCGGCGGGAGTGACAGGATTCATGGGGTGGACGGAGTTGACGCGGTCGTGGGGTGGGGACGGTTCGATCTTGAATCATGCGTCGGCCATGGACGAGCCAGATAGCTCTTTGCCGGGGCGCTCCGGCCCACAATACTCCGTTTGGGGTATGACGATGCCGCGATTGCAATTTGCCCGGCGCGGAAATTATAGTGAGGGTGTAATCCGGAACGTTCAACTCACCCCGCCCGTGCCGCCCCCCAAGAGCCTTCTCGATTGCCACCACGAAATTGCCCAGCAGGAAGCCGTCCTCCGCGAAGGCGGCGGCGCGGATGGTCAGGCCCGCCAGCACAAGCTCGGCCGCCTGTTCGTACGCGAGCGGATCGCGGCCCTGGTCGATGAGCCGGCCGCCGCCCTCGAACTCGGCCTCTGGGCCGCCCATGACATGTATCGCGAATGGGGCGCCTTTCCCGGGGCGGGCGTCTACACGGGGATCGCTGACATCGGCGGCCGCCCGTGCATGATCGTGGCGAACGATGCCACGGTGAAGGCCGGCGCCTTTGTCCCCATGACCTGCAAGAAGGTGCTGCGCGCCCAGCGCATCGCCTTCGAGTGCAACCTGCCGCTCGTCTACCTGGTCGATTCGGCGGGCGTGTTCCTGCCCATGCAGGATGAGATTTTCCCCGACGAGGACGACTTCGGCCGGATTTTCCGCAACAACGCCGTGATCTCCGCCGCCGGCATCCCGCAATATGCCGCGATCATGGGTAACTGTGTCGCGGGCGGCGCCTACCTGCCGGTGCTCTGCGACAAGATCCTCATGACCGAGGGCAGCGGGCTCTACCTCGCGGGGCCACAGCTCGTGAAGGCGGCGATCGGCCAGGAAACTGACCAGGAATCGCTGGGCGGCGCCGCCATGCACGCCGAGATTTCGCACACGGTGGATTTCAAGGAGAAGGATGACCCGTCCTGCCTGAAGCGCCTGCGCAGCCTGGTGTCCCTGCTGCCCGCGGAAACACCCGCGCCGCTGACGGCCGCCGAACCTGAGTTTCCCGCCACCAAGATCCTCGACCTCGTCTCGGCCGACGGCCGCCGCGACTACGACGTGCGCGACCTGCTGCGCTGCCTCGTGGACGCCGGATCGATTGATGAATCCAAGGCCGACTGCGGCAAGTCCCTCGTGACCACCTTTGCGCGCCTGGGCGGACGGCCCGTCGGCATCGTGGCCAACCAGCGGATGCGGGTGCATTCGAAAACGAGCGGACTGCAGATGCCGGGCGTCATCTACGCCGATTCCGCCGACAAGGCGGCGCGCTTCATCATGGACTGCAACCAGACGCGACTGCCGCTACTGTTCCTGCAGGACGTATCCGGCTTCATGGTCGGCCGGGATGCCGAGCAGAGCGGCATCATCCGCTCGGGGGCCAAGATGGTCAACGCCCTCAGCAACTCCACTGTCCCGAAGATCACGGTCATCACGGGCGGTTCCTACGGGGCCGGCAATTACGCCATGTGCGGCAAGGCCTTCGATCCGCGGTTCATCTTCGCCTGGCCAAACGCCAAGTATGCCGTCATGGGCGCCGCGCAGGCGAGCGACGTCGTCTACAACATCCTCGCCCGGGCGGCCAAGGACCGGCCCAAGGAGGAACTCGACCGGCTGCGCCAGCAGGTGAAGGAGAATTACACCGAGCAGGCCGACATCCGTTATGCCGCGGCGCGCGGCTGGGTGGATGCCATTATCCAGCCGCACCGGACACGGGAGATTCTTCTGCGCGCCTTCGCCCTGGCTTCCCGGCCCGCTGCCAAGGCCTCGTTCCACACCGGCGTGCTGCAAGTCTGAGCCATGACCGCCCCCCTCAAGATCGCCAATGCGGCGGGTTTCTGGGGCGACCAACCCGGGGCTGCGGCGCGTCTCGTGGCACAGCAGCCGGACCTCGATTTCCTCACCCTCGACTACCTCGCCGAGGTCTCACTCTCCATCATGGCCATCATGCGCGCGAAGGATCCCGCCGCGGGCTACGCGCAGGATTTCGTCGCCGTCGTGCGATCCCTGGCGAAATTCTGGCAGGACGGTGGCCGGACCAAGATCGTGACCAATGCCGGCGGGCTGGACCCCTTGGCCTGTGCCACGGCCGTCCGCGCCGAACTGGCTGCGGCGGGCCTCGCGCACCGGAAGGTCGCCGTGGTGTGGGGCGACGATGTGCTCGCTGCGCTCAAGGCGGGTGGGAAGGATTTCCGCAACCTCGAGACGGGCGCCGGGCTGGAAGATATCACCAGCCGGCTCGTCACGGCGAACGCCTATCTCGGGGCCGAGGGCATTTCTGCCGCGCTGCGGGCCGGGGCCGACATCGTCATCACCGGTCGCGTCGCCGATCCTTCGCTCACGGTCGGCCCATGCATCGCCCACTTTGGCTGGGCGGCGACCGACCATGACCGCCTCGCCGGAGCGACCGTGGCCGGACACCTCATCGAGTGTGGCACCCAGGCCAGTGGCGGTTTCTCGACCGACTGGCTCGATGTGCCGGACAACCACTCGCTCGGCTTTCCCATCGTGGAGGTATCCGCGGACGGTTCCTGCGTGGTCACCAAGCCGGCGGGGACCGGTGGCTCGGTCACGCTCCAGACAGTGAAGGAGCAACTGCTTTACGAGATCGGCGATCCCGGTAATTACCTTTCACCCGACGTCACAGTATCCTTTCTCACCCTGAAGGTTGAAGCCGTCGCCGAAAACCGGGTGCGGATTTCCGGCGCGACCGGCCGCGCTCCGCCACCCACGTATAAGGTCAGCGCCACCTATCGCGACGGCTACAAGGCCCACGGCATGCTCACCGTGTTCGGCCACGACGCGGTGAAGAAGGCGCGTCACGCGGGGGAGGGCCTCCTCCGCCGCCTGCAGGACAACGGCTGCGTTTATCGCGAGCACCTCATCGAGTGTCTTGGCACCGGGGCAAGCGTGCGCGGCATTGCCAGCAGGGTCAGCGACACGCACCTCATCGAGACCGTCCTGCGGGTCAGCGTGGCGGCCGACACCAAGGAGCCGGTGGACCGTTTTACCAAGGAGATCGCGCCGCTCGTGACCTGCGGACCGCAGGGCGTGACCGGCTATGCGTCCGGTCGTCCCAAGGTGATGCCCATTTTCGGCTACTGGCCATGCCTGATTGACCGGGCGCTGGTCCAACCCGCGGTCAAATTGCTTAACTAGGCCCGCCCATGATACCACTTCGCGACATCGCATACGCCCGCAGCGGCGACAAGGGTTCCTCGGCCAATGTCGCCGTGTTCGGCCGCACCCCAGCGGCCTATCGCTGGCTCCGGGAGCATCTCACCGCCGCGGTCGTGGAAAATCATTTCAAGCCGCTCGGAGTCGGGGCGGTCACGCGTTACGACGTCCCCAACCTGGAAGCGCTGAACTTTGTCCTGCCCGGGATCCTCGCCGGCGGCGGCAGCCGGTCGCTCCGGATCGACGCCCAGGGCAAGACGCTCGGCATGGCCTTGCTGGAATTACCGGTTGAGGCCCCGGCCGCGTTGTGCGAGAAACGTGCGGCTGGCCCCAACCGCCCTGCCTGACCCATGCCTGAAGATCCTTCCGCCTCCCTGGTCCTTGTTAGCACCGCCGGTCCGGTGACCACCGTGTCGCTGAACCGCCCCGCCAAGCGCAATGCACTCTGCGTCGAGCTGCTCAGCCAGCTGGTGGCGGCGGTGGCCGCGGCCGAGCAGGACAAGTCCCAACGCATCCTGATCCTGCGTGGGGAGGGGCCGGCGTTCTGCGCGGGTCTCGACCTGGTGGAAGCCGCCGTGCCCGAGCGGGCTCACCGCTCGGGTGAATTGATCGCGCAGTGCCTCCGGGCCTTGAGCGCCACCCCGCTGGTGACCATCGCTGCCGTGCATGGCGCCGCCATCGCCGGCGGGGCCGGCCTCATGACCGCCTGTGACATTGCGGTGGCGGCCCAAGGCACGCAGATCGGCTATCCCGAAACCCGGCGGGGGCTGGTGGCGGCGCTCGTGATGACCTTTCTGCGTCGCCAGCTGCGCGAGCGCGATGCCCGCGAACTGCTCCTGACCGGCGACTTGATCGATTCCGCGCGGGCCCTGGCCATCGGCCTGGTGAATCGCGAGGTGCCCGCCGGGGAGCTCATGACCGTGGCGCAGGCCTACGCCGACACGGTGCTGCGCGGTGGCCCCGAGGCGGTTGCGAATACCAAGCGATTGTTTGCGGAACTCTGGCCCCGCCCGGTGCTGGCCGATCTCGACCGTGCCCAGGCATTCCATCTCGAGGCCCGGCAGTCTTCCGAGGCGGCGGAAGGCATCGCGGCGTACCGCGAAAAGCGCCCGCCCAACTGGCTGGCGGGTCAGGGTTGAGCAGACAGGCTTGGGCCGTGGTATTGCCCGCAGGATCAACCCGGCAAAACGAAGCCTTCGATCTGCACCTTGACGTCGTGCATGAAGGCGGCGGCGCCCACGCCGTTCACGACCCGATGATCGAAAGTGAGCGACAGGGTCACGACCTCGACGGGGGAGACGACGCCCTGGTCGCCCATCATGCGCATGTGCGCCTTGCCCACGAACAGGGTGCCCATGGACGGGGGCACCACGATGGGGATCGCCTGCTCGATGCCAAAGGCGCCGAGGCTGGTGAGGATGAGCGAAGTCTGGACCTCCTCGACCTTGCCCGCGCGGGTGCGGGCCACCGCCGCGGCGTAGGCGGCCACGAAAGCGGGCCAATCTAGCCGGTTGGCCTGATGAATGGCGGCAGTTGCCAGCCGGTCACCCTCGAGGGCGACAGCCACACCGAGATCGAAATCGATTTGCTCCACGATCCTGCCGTCCGCCTGCACGGTGGAGCGGAAGGCCGGGTGCTTGAGCATCACCCGGCTGATGCACCAGGCGATCATGAGGGAAGGCGACAGGTCGCGCTTGGCCAGCTTCGCGGCCTCCCGGGCGGTGCCAATCGGCCGCCAGTGAACATCGAGATGCATGTTCGCGGGGACCACACCGGTCAGGCGACGGGTGATCGCGGGGGAGAGGGCCGGGTCGACGGGAGACATGGGAGATTGGGCTGGTGACAAGGGTGAGGAGAAAATCAACGGCTGATGGCAGCGGGAATTCGCCCGATGCTCCGGGCGTAGCGCATTAGTCCACCGCGAAAAGCCGGAAACCCGGCGCCGGACAACAGGGCGAAATCAACATCGTCGGGGGAATGAACGACTCTCTCCTCGAGGCAGAGGCGGGCCTCATCGATCATCACGCCCATGAGATGCTCCACAATGGCCGTCGGGCTGAGCCCAGCCTGGCTGGATGCGGCAGCCGGTGACCGGGGCACGGTTTCGTTCACGGCTTCACGGCCGTTGACATAGGTATAGAATCCGGCGCCCGCGCCGTTCTTTCGACCCTTCAGGCCGGCGGCCAGCAGCTGGCTGCAGGCATTGGTGGACGCGAGCCGGGCCGGGAAGTAATGGGCCATTTCGTGAAAAATGAAGTCACTCACGTCCACGCCGACCTCGTCGATCAGGCGCAGCGGCCCCATGGGCCAGCCAAAGTCGCGCATCGCCCCGTCCAGAACGGCGGCGGGCACGCCCTGCTCCCACAGCTTCACCGCCTCGTTCAGGTAGAAAAACAGGACGCGGGTCATCAGGAAGCCCGGCGACGAGCGCGAGATGACCGGCGACTTGCCAAGCGTCCGGGTGAGGGCGAGGATGCGGGCCGCGGATTCGGCCGAGGTGAACCGGCTGATGACCAGCTCGACCAGCGGCATGCGGCTCACCGGGTTGAAAAAATGCAGGCCCAGGGTGCGTTCCGGCCGGGGGACATGACCGGCGATTTCCTCGATCGGGAGCGCCGAGGTGTTCGAGACCAGCAAGGTGTCGGGTGGCACGATCGCGGCGAACTCGGCGAAGAGCTGGCGCTTGGCGTCCACATTTTCCACGATCGCCTCGATCACCAGGTCGCAGGTCGCAAAACCGTCCCACGCGGTGGTCGTGGTCAACCGGCCCAGGCCCTCGTCGGCCGCCGCCGCCGATAGCTGGCCGCGTTTGACAGCCGTGGCGAACAGGCCGCGCACGACCTCGCGGCCCCGCTCGACGAACTCGGGCTGCACGTCCCGCAGCACCACCGCGTAGCCGCTGGCCGCGAGCCAGTGGGCGATGCCCGAACCCATGACGCCCGCGCCGACGACGCCAATCCGCTTGATCGGAGGCAGCGGGCTGGCAGGAGCGGCGAACCAGCCGTCCAGGGTGCGTTTCTTGGCCGCGTCGCGCAGGAAAAACACCTCGACCAGGTTCTTGCAGACCTCCCCGGTGGTGATTCGGCCGAAGACGCGGGCCTCAATCTCGAGCGCGTGGGCCAGGTCGAGTCCCGCGCCCTCCTCGACAACCTCGATCACCGCCAGCGGTGCGGGTTGCTGGTCACGCAGTCTCTTGGCCGTGCTCTCGCGCAACCCGGAAAAGTAACCGGCAGCCGGAACCGCCGGGGCAGGGCGGAACGGCAGCCGTTTTTCGGCGACCAGCCGCAGGGCGGCGACCTTGGCCCGCGACTTGAGCTCGGCCGCCGGCACCACCTCGTCAACGAGGCCGGTCGCCAGCGCGTCGTTCGCGGGCAACAGTTTTGCCCGGAGGATATGGTCCAGTGCCGCGGCGGCGCCGATCAACCGGGGCAGGCGGACACATCCGCCCCAGCCGGGGATCGTGCCCAGGCCGGTTTCCGGCAGCCCGATCTGGGTGGCGGTGACGTCACTGGCCAGCCGCCAGTGGCAGGCAAGCGCAAGTTCGAAGCCGCCGCCGGCGCAAGCGCCATGGATGGCGCAGACTATCGGAACCTTCAGGTGGGCGACTTGCTGGAAGAGGGCCTGACCGGTCCGCGAAAAGGCCGCGGCGCTTTCTGCGTCCGGCAAAGTGGCCAGCCATTTCAAATCGGCCCCGGCGATGAAGATCTTATCCTTCGCGCTGAGCACGACCACGGCGACAGCCGGGGAGGCCGCGGCTTCCTTGATGCAGTCGGCGAGCGACGCCTGCGTGGCGGGATTGAAAACGTTCGCGCGGGCGCCGGGATCATCGAACACGATCCAGCCCACGTTGTCGGCATCGAGGGAGAAGGTGACGGGCGGATTCATGCGGCGAGATTCACGGCAAAGGGGCAGCCGGTCTTGGCTCGGACTTCGTCCAAGGTGATGCCCGGATGAAGCTCGGTCAGCACCAGTCCGCCGGCAGGTTTGACCTCAAACACGCCCAGGTCGGTAATGATGAGGCTGACCACGCCCTTGCCGGTAATGGGCAGCGTGCATTGCCGCAGGATCTTCGGGCTGCCGTCCTTGGCGCAGTGCTCCATCACGGCGACGACCCGCTTCACGCCGGCGACGAGGTCCATGGCGCCGCCGGGCCCCTTGACCATCTTGCCCGGGACCATCCAGTTGGCGATGTCGCCATTCTCGGCAACCTCCAGCGCGCCGAGGATCGAGAGGTCGATGTGGCCGCCGCGGATCATGGCGAAGGAGTCGGCGCTCGAGAAGAAGGCCGAACCGGGAATCGTGGAAATAGTCTGCTTGCCGGCGTTGATCAGGTCGGGATCGACCCGGTCCTCCGGCGGGAACGGACCGATACCGAGCAGGCCGTTCTCGGACTGCAGCGTGACATTCATGCCCGGTGGAATGAAGTTGGCGACCAGCGTTGGGATGCCGATGCCGAGGTTGACGTAGTAGCCGTCGCGCAACTCCCGGGCGGCGCGACGCGCCATCACCTCGCGGATGGGCGATTCCTTTTTTGATGAAGCGCTGCCCTGCACGGTGCGAAATTCGATGCGCTTTTCGTAGCCGCGGCCCTGGATGATCCGGTCAATGTAGATGCCCGGGGTGTGGATCTGGTCGGGATCAAGCTCACCCACCTCGACCAGCTCCTCGACCTCCGCGACGCAGACTCGGCCGCAGGTGGCGATCATCGGGTTGAAATTCCGGGCGGTCTTGCGGAAGACGAGATTGCCGGACTTGTCGCCCTTCCAGGCCTTGACGAGTGAGACCTCGGCCCGGATGCCGGGTTCGAGGACGTATTCCCGGCCGTCAAATGACTTCGTCTCCTTGCCCTCGGCCAGCTTGGTGCCGAAGGCCGTACGGGTGTAGAAGCCCGGGATGCCCGCCCCGCCGGCACGCAGGCGCTCGGCAAGGGTGCCCTGCGGGATTAGTTCCAGCTCCAGTTCACCGGCGAGCACCTGGCGTTCGAACTCCTTGTTTTCGCCCACATAGGAAGCCATGACCTTTTTCACCTGCCGGGTGGTGAGCAAAATGCCCATGCCAAAGCCGTCCACTCCGGCGTTGTTGCCGACAATGGTCAGGCCCCGCACGCCACTGTCACGCAGGGCCACGATCAAATTCTCCGGTATGCCGCAAAGCCCGAAGCCACCCGCCGCAATCGTCATGTTGTCACGCAACAGGCCCGAGAGGGCGGCCGCGGCATTGGGGTGGACCTTGCTCACAGCAATTCGACGCACACGGCCAGGCCCTCGCCGCCGCCGATGCAGATGGCGGCGACACCGCGCTTGAGGCCACGCTCCTTGAGCGCGGCGAGGAGCGTCACGAGAATGCGGGCGCCGGAACAACCGATGGGATGGCCGAGCGAGATGGCCCCGCCGCGGACGTTGAGCTTGTCGTGCGGCACGCCCAGTTCCTGCATGAAAGCCATTGGCACAACGGCAAAGGCCTCATTCACCTCCCAGAGATCGACGTCCGCCACCGACCAGCCGGCGGATTTCAGCGCCTTCTGGGTCGCCGCCACCGGGGCGGTGGTGAACCACACGGGGTCTTGGGCATGGCCGCCGAAGGCCACGAGCCGGGCGACGGGGTTCATTCCCTTATCCTTGGCGGTGGCGGCGGAGGACAGCACGAGGGCCGCCGCACCGTCATTGATACTCGACGCGTTGGCGGGCGTGATGGTGCCGTCCTTCTGGAAGGAAGGCTTCAGGCCGGGAATCTTGTCGTACTTCACCTTGGCCGGGCCCTCGTCGAGCTCGACCTTGGTGACATTGCCCTTGGCGTCGGTGAGTTCGACCGGGGTGATTTCGGCGGCGAAGCGGCCATCTTTCTGCGCCGCGTTGGCCCTCTTGAAACTCTCGATGGCGTAGGCGTCCTGCTGCTCGCGGGTGAACTTGAACTTGGCCGCGCACTGCTCGGCGCAATTGCCCATGTGGATATTGTTGTAGGGATCCCACAGGCCGTCGGTGATCATGGAGTCGACGACCTGCTGGTGGCCGATGCGGTAGCCATCACGCGCCTTCGGCAGCAGGTAGGGCGCGAGGGACATGTTCTCCATGCCACCGGCCACGACGATTGAACCCATGCCGCCGGCGAGAAAGTGCGCCGCACCGATGACGGTCTGCATGCCGGAGCCGCAGACCTTGTGCACGGTGGTGCAGCGCACCGAGGTCGGCAGCCCGGCGAAAATCGCCGCCTGTCGGGCTGGAGCCTGACCCTGGCCCGCCTGCAGCACGTTGCCCATCAGGCAGTCGGTCACGTCGGCGGGGTTGACGCCGGCCTGCGCCACGGCGCCCTTGATGGCCGCCGCGCCGAGTCGCGGCGCGGGCACGGTAGAAAGGGCGCCTTGGAAGGCGCCGAGAGGGGTGCGCGTGGCGGCAAGGATGACGATGTCAGTCATGAGCGTGGGGGTGGGACTGGTGACAGCGGGCCGCCTGGTTACAGCGATAAATCAGCCGGGCCGCTTGATGGTGAAGAGTTCCGTTGTGCGGGTGTAGAAGTCGCCGCCCATGCGACCGATGGTGTCGAGTTTCCGCGGATCGATCAGGCCGTCGGACCCGAGCACGGCCTCGCTCACGTGCATGCACAGGACGGTGCCGAAGACGACGTTGCCCGCGAGCGGGCCCTCGCCGATGAGGACCACGCGGTCGAGCTTGCACTCGAACGACACCGGCGCGTCGGCCACGCGCGGCGGGCGGACCCGGGTGGAGGGCGCGGTGGCGATGTTGAATTTCTCGAACTCGCTCTCGCCGTGCGGCAGCGGGGCGGAGGTCAGATTCATCGCCTCGCGCAGGGCGTAGGGGACGACGTTGACCACGAATTCCGGCACCTGCCCGACATTGACCACGCTGTCCTTCATCTTCCCGTGGCGGTCGTTGGCGCCGGTGAAAAGCAGCGTCGGCGGGTTGGCGCAGACGCCCTGAAAGAACGAGAACGGCGCCAGGTTGGTTTTGCCGGCGGCGGAGACCGTGGAGACCCACGCGATGGGCCGCGGGTTGATGGCGTTGATTAACCACGGGTAGGACTCGCGCGGGGAGAGTTTTTGAAAATCAATGATCATACATTAACCACAGAGACACAGGCGGGACGGAGGGCAAACCTTGATAGTTCTGTGGCCTCCGTGCCTCTGTGTCTCAAAGTCATCTGAGCCAGCTGAGCGGGTAATTGGGGTCGTCCAGCGCCAGCGCCTCGGCGGTGAGTTGGAGCGGATGCTGGGTGTCGAACATCACGGCGAGTTCCTCGGTGCGCTGCGCGTTCATGCTGGCCAGCGTCGTGCCGGGGTGCGGGCCGTGCGGGATGCCCTGCGGATGCAGGGTGAAGGAGCCGGGCTCGACCCCCTTGCGCGAACCGAAGTTGCCGCGCACATAGAAGAGCACCTCGTCGGCCTCGGTGTTGTCGTGCGCCCACGGCACCTTGATGGCCTCGGGATGATGATCGAGGTACCGCGGGGCGAAGGTGCAGATGACAAACCCGTTGATCTCGAAGGTCTGGTGGACCGGCGGCGGAAGGTGCACGGTGCCGGTGATGGGCTCAAAGTCGTTCGCGTTGAACGTGAATGGGTAGACGTACCCGTCCCAGCCCACGATGTCGTGCGGATGCCCGGCGAGGATGTTCCGGGTGAAACGGTTCTGGCTCTTCGTCAGCACGGCGAAGTCACCCTCCTGGTCGTGCACCAGGATCTCCGACGGGCCGTGGAAGTCGCGTTCGCTGTAGGGCGCGCCCATCCGGATCTGCCCCTCGGGGTGCAGGTAGCGGGCGGGGAGGCGGACGGGGTGGGCCGACTCGAGGATGAGGTAATCCTCCTGGGCGATGTCGTCGGGCACCAGCCGGTAGATCGTGCCGCGCGGGATCACGATATAGTCGTCCTGGCGGTACCGCAGCCGGCCGTATTGCGACTCAAGCCAGCCGCCTCCAGACCAGACGAAAATGACGTCATCGCTCTGCCCGTTGCGGTAGAAATCATAATCCTTGGCCATCACCGTCGCGGGCCGGCAGCGATGGCACGTGATGTCGGTGTTGAACATCAGGGGCACGCGGCCGGTGTAGGGATCGCCGGCGCGCGCCATGCCGGCGGACCTCAGGTGATGATGCCGCAGCGGGGCGGGCCCCGCGGGCAGGAGGGGCGCCTCGCGCCAGAGTTCCACCCGGTTGACGCGGGTCGGGGGCTTGAGGTGGTAGGCGATGCTGTACGCCCGGTCGAAGCCCTCGGTCGTGATGACGTGCTCGTAGTGCAGGCCCTCGCCCAGGTAGCTCGCGGCGGCCTCCCGGGGCAGCTTGATGTGATGCTTCCGGGGAATCTGGCCGAGTCTGAGGTACTGGGGCATGGGATCAGGTCGAAAGGAAAGTGAAAGTGAGAGGGGGGTTCAGGGTGGGGTGTGTGGTGTCAGGTAGGTTCCGGTCTTCCACCCTCGCTCTCACTTTCACTTAAAGGGACCCGCGCTTCGCCTGCTCGCGCTCGATGGCCTCGAATAGGGCGCGGAAGTTGCCCTCGCCGAAGCCCTTCGCGCCGCCGTGGCGCTGGATGACCTCGAAGAAGAGCGTGGGGCGGGCGAAGACGCACTTGGTGAAAAGCTGCAGCAGGTAGCCGTCGTGGTCGCGGTCCACCAGGATCTTCAGTTCGCGGAGCAAGGCCTTGTCCTCCGTGATCTCGCCGATGCGCTGGTCAAACTCGGCGTCGTAGTAGGTGTCGGGCACGTCGAGGAAATCCTGGCCCATGCGGCGCATCTCCGCGACGGTGGTGATGATGTTGGGCGTGAGGAGCGCGATGTGCTGGACGCCGGGGCCGTCGTAGCGGTCGAGGAATTCCTGGATCTGCGAGTTCTGCGACGACGGCTCGTTGATCGGCATCTTCACCCAACCGTCGGTCGAGCTCATCACCTTGGACATGAGGGCGCTGCGGCCGGTGTTGATGTCGAAGTGCATGAACAGGTCGAAGCCGAAGACCTGCTCGTAGTATTTCACCCACTCCTCCATGTGCTCCACGTTGGCGACGACGTGGTCGATCATGGCGAAATGGATGTCACCCTCCTCGACGCCGCCGGGCACCGGCCGGTAGCCGGGGGCGAAATCCGTGTGCGGCTTGCGCTCGATGAACGTGTGGATCGTGTCGCCATAGGTGGCGATGGAGCCGCCGTTGAACTCGGGGTGCATGTCGAGCGGGCGCACGACCTTCGCCCCGCGCCGGGCGGCCTCGGCGAGGGCCGCCCCCGCGTCCTTGACCCGGAAGGCCACGTCGCGGACGCCGCAACCGTGCTTCTCCAGGTGCCAGCGCATGAAGTCCGCCTCCGGGCCCGTGCCCGCCGGCTCGGCGACGAGGAAGTTGATCCGGCCCTGGCCGACGACGTGGGCGCGCCGGCCCTTCACGCCGGATTTCTCGTCGGCGTAGAAGCGGCAGGTCATGCCGTATTTCCCGACAAAGAAGTCGCGCCACTTGTCGGCGTCGTCGACGATGAACTCGATGTGGTCAATGCCCTTGAGGCCAAGCGGATTGGTGCCGCTCTTGCGCTCCACGGCGGAGCCGAAATACGTGGTGCTCATGTCGGGGGGTGGGGTCGTGGAACGCCGCCACTGTAGCCGCGATGGGGTCCAGCCGCCATACGCCATAGGGAGTAATTCCCGGGATCGCGTATTGCTTCCCCCCGACTACTCCATTTGGATGGATCCGTGCCCTCCCCCGCGTTTTCCCTTGGCGATGCCAAGCTCCGGCCCCGCGTCTATGCGGTCCTGCGCCGGGCCCTTGCCCGCGAGGAGGCGGGCCCGCTGGCGGCGCACTTTGCCACGATGCTGGAGGACATGCCGATCGGCCTGCTGCTGATCGACTGGGATCTGCGCACGATCTGGTACAACGGCGAGGCCGCCAACGGCTGCGCCGTCTGGAACCACGGGGAGCGCAAGGCCGCCGCACTCAACCCCCGCCGCAATTTCCGCGTGCCGGCAGCCCTGCTCACGGCCTGCGCCGAGCTGAAGGCCCAATGGGAGGAGTCGCGGATCAAGAATCAGGGCTTTGCATCGCGCCCGGTGATCGTGAGCGACCACGCCCTGGGGCTGCACGCCCAGATCGTCCTGCGCGCCATCGGGCAGAACACCCAGCGCCGCCCTGCCTTTGGCATCCAGCTCGATTACCGTCGCCCGCGCGGCGACCGCAACCGTCCGCTCTCCCCGGGCGCCGTGGCCGTGCTGGGCCGGCTCTCGCCGCGGGAGCGCGAGGTCGCGATGGGCGTGCGCGAGGGCCTGCCAACGAGACGCATCGCGGCCGAACTGCGGCGCAGTCCGCTAACGATCAAGACCCAGCTTTCGACGATCTACGCCAAGCTCGGCGTGGGCGGCCGCACGCAGGTGGCGGCGTTGCTCAACCGCTAGCGGCCGCCGGCCGGGGCACGACCGTGTTCCGGAGTATGCCGAGGCGTTCGATCTCCAGCTCGACGACATCGCCGGGCTTCAGCCAGCCGCCGGTGTTTTCCGGTCCGAGTTCCAGGATGCACCCGGTGCCGACGGTACCGGTGCCGATCAGTTCGCCGGGAAACAATTCCGCGTCGCGGGAAGCGTGGGCGATCAGACGGGGGATGGAGTGGTGGAGGCTGGCGACGTTGCCGCGCGAGAGTTCGCGGCCGTTCACCCGGGCGGTCATCTCCAGCGTTAGGCGCTCGCCGTCGATCCGGTCGGCAAACTCGTCGCGCGTCACCAGCCAGGGACCAACTGCCGTGGCGAAATCCTTGCCCTTGGCCGGGCCGAGCCCGACGGTCATTTCCTGGCGCTGGAGGTCGCGCGCGCTCCAATCATTCAGGATCGTGAAGCCCGCCACGTGCGACCACGCCTGTTCGGCGGGGATATCGCGGCCGCCCCGGCCGATCACAACGCCCAGTTCCAGTTCGTAATCCAGCTCGCGCGAACCGGCGGGGGCGAAGACCGGGGCCTCGTGGCCGAGGAGCGCGTTGGGGTTGGAAAAATAAAACACGGGCAGTTCATACCACGCGGCCGGCACCTCGAGGCCGCGCTTCGCCCGGGCGGTCTTGACGTGGGCCTCGAACGCATAGAAATCCCGGAAGGCCCGGGGCCGCACGATGGGCGGCAGGATGCTGAACTCACCGGGATGCAGCCTCGGTCCCGTCCACGCGGCCAGCCGTTCCTTGATCTTGGCCGCCTGCGCCTGCAGCCCGGACAGATCGGACTCGAGTCGGAGCGAATCGCCCCCGAGGAAGGCGGCCAGTGAAACCCAGTTGCCGCCGGGCAGGGCGACGGCAGGCACCGCTTGCTTCGCGGTGGTAGGCAAAAGGGTCGCAAGACGCATGGCGGATGTCCGGGAAATTGCCGCCGAAGATATCGGCAGTCGAATCTTTCCGCGCGCGCCCGGCCGTTGCCGCCGGAACGTCCGGTGATTTACGCCGTTCGCCGTATGGTCATTCCTGCGGCGAATAGCTACCCTCCGCCCATGACGCCCCCCTCGTCTTCGGCCCGCCCCGAAACCCCGACGCAGGACGGTTCGGATCCACGTTGTATTCCGATCAAGCTCACCGGTCCGATCCCCATTGGCGACGAATGTGTCTATCCCGCCTACACACCGGACGAGCAGCTGGTCTGGCAAATCCTGTATACCGCGCAGAAGAAGCTGCTGCCCGGCCGTGCGGCCGACGAGTTCCTGCACGGTCTGCACCTGCTCGGCCTCGAGCGTGACCGGATCCCGGCACTGGCGGACGTGTCGCGCAAGCTCGACCGGCTCACGGGCTGGAAGATCGCCCGCACGCCGGGCCTGCTGGATGCCGGGGACTTCTTCGGTTACCTCGCCCGCCGGGTTTTCCCGTGCACGGACTATATCCGCGGCCGCACCGAACTCGATTACACGCCGGCACCGGATTGCTTTCATGACATCTTCGGCCACACGCCGATGATCGTGCATCCGCGCTTCGCGGATTTCTACCAGAAGCTGGGACAGGCGGCGGTGGCCTGCCGCGACCCGGGAGTGATGGAGGGACTCACACGCATCTACTGGTTCACGGTGGAGTTCGGCCTGATCCGCAATCCGGGCGGGCTGCGCATCTACGGCAATGGGATCATCTCCTCCTCCGGCGAGACCCAGCACAGCCTCACCGCCAAGGTGACCAAGCTGCCCGCCGCTCTCGAGCGCCTCGCGGCCCAGCCCTACGACATCTGGCATTTCCAGGAGACCCTGTTTGTCATTGAGAGCTTCGACACGCTGGAGGCGGATTTCGACCGCTGGGCGAGGGGACACGGCCTGCTGCCGTGACCCGCAGCCTCAATCCGCGATAAGCCGGCCGTGGGCTGGAGCCAGCTTGGCGGTGAAATGACGCAGCTGCGCGGGGGCCTCGACGATCTTCATGCCCCGGATGCGCTGTTTCAGGCCATTCACGTGCAGGAGAATCTCGGCGAGGTAATCCACGTGGCTCTGCGTGTAGACGCGGCGCGGGAAGGCGAGGCGGACGAGTTCCATGGCGGCCGGCTGCTCGCTGCCGTCGGGCTGGCGGCCGAACATCACCGAGCCAATCTCAACCGAGCGCACACCTCCCTCGAGATAGAGCACGAGGGACAGGGCCCACGCGGGAAACTCGGACGGCGGAATGTGCGGCAGCATGGCCTTCGCATCGATGTAGATGGCGTGGCCGCCGGGCGGCTGCACGATGGGCACGCCGGCGGCGGTGAGCTTGTCGCCGAGATAGGCAACGGAGCGGATGCGGTAACGCAGGTAATCCTCATCGAGGACCTCCTTGATGCCGATGGCGAGCGCCTCCAAGTCGTAGCCGGCGAGGCCGCCGTAGGTCGGGAATCCCTCCGTCAGGATGAGGTTGTTGCGGCACTTCGCGGCCAAGGCGGGATCATTGAGCGCGAGGAAGCCCCCCATGTTCACCAGGCCGTCCTTCTTGGCGGACATGGTGCAACCGGCCGCGCAGTCGAAGACCTCGCGGGCGATCTCGGCGGGAGTGCGGTCGGCCTGGCCGGACTCGCGCTGCTTGATGAACCAGGCGTTCTCGGCGAAACGGCAGGCGTCGAGAATCAGGGGCACGCCGTGTTTTTTGCACAGCGCGCTGGCGGCGCGGATGTTCGCCAGGCTCACCGGTTGCCCTCCGCCGGAATTGTTCGTGATCGTGATCATCGCGAACGGCACCCGGCCGGGATTTCCGACCAGGCAGCGCTCGAGGGCGGCGAGGTCGATGTTGCCCTTGAAGGGCGCGATGAGTGACGGCTGCGTGGCCTCGGCGCAACGCAGGTCGAGGGCCGTGACCCCGAGGGCCTCGAGGTTGGCGCGTGTGGTGTCGAAATGGGTGTTGTTCGGAACGATGTCGCCCGCCTGGCAGGCACTCGTGAACAGGATGCGCTCGGCGGCGCGGCCCTGGTGGGCAGGGATGATGTGCTGGTAGCCAGTGACCTCGCGCACGGCAGACTCGAACCGGAAGAATGAGCGTGCGCCGGCGTAGGACTCGTCACCCTGCATCATGCCGGCCCATTGCGCCGAGGACATCGCACCGGTGCCGGAATCGGTGAGCAGGTCGATGATGACATCCTCGGCCTTGAGCAAAAACAGGTTGTGCGCGGCCTGCTGCAGGGCGACCTCGCGCTGCGCGCGGGTGGTGAACCGGATGGGCTCAACCGTCTTGATCCGGAATGGCTCGATGATGGTCTTGCTGGTGGGGAACATGGATCATCGGCCGGGCTGGCGCAGCGAATTTCGTCTCGCAGCCTTGGCGGTTTTTCGGCTGTGTCGAGAACGCAAACTTCGTCGCAGGGCCATGCGGCACCACTTGTCCCATGGCCGGCTCGCTCAACCTAGTGCACGAAATGCAGGGTCTCTACGGCCCTTTCACCATCGCGGAGCGCGTGGTGCAGAAAATCTGGTTGCGCCGGGATTTTGCCACGGACCGGGCCGTGCTGGTTGATGGAAGGAAACTGGAGATTCGTTCGCCCGGGACCTGGAATCTGCTCGGTGGGCCTGATTTCCGCGGCGCCCGGCTGAGACTCGATGGCGGGGATGTCACGGGTGACGTCGAGGTGCATTTTCATGGGTCGGACTGGTCGGCGCACGGCCATGAGACGGATCCGGCTTATGAGAAGGTCGTGCTCCATGTGGTGATGTTTCCACCGACGGGCGCGGTGCAGCCGGCGCGACGGCGGGATGGGGTGGAACTGCCGACCCTGACCCTGCTGCCGCTCCTGCACCGCAGCCTGGAGGAATACGCCTCGGATGACGCCTTGGAGCACATCACGGCGAGGGATGCGGCCGGGTGGATGGTGGAGCTGCTGGCGCGGCCGACCGGGGAATTGCGCCAGCAATTGCTGGATCGGGCGGCCCGTCGCTGGTGGATGAAGAAGCATTTCGCCGCACTGCGGATCCAGCAGCTGGGCTGGGCCGCGGCCGCACACCACACCGCGCTGGAAATACTCGGATACCGGCACAACCGCGCGGCCATGCTGGCAGTCGCGGCATGGCATCCGTTGGGGGAGTGGGCGCGCGGATTGGATATCGACGATCTGTATCGGGAGAGGGAAGGGCAGTGGCAGCTGCAGGGGGTGCGTCCGGCCAACCACCCGCGCCGGCGGCTGCGGCAGTATCAGGACTGGGTCGCCCGGCAGCCGGATTGGCCGGACCGGCTGTGCTACCTGTCACCCAAGCTGGTCCCGGGCCTGGCGGTCGCCACCCCCACCACCCAATTTCGTAAACTGGTCGGTTTGGCCGCATGGCGGGAACTCGTCGCCGAACAGGTGCTCAGCCACGCCATCGGAGGGTCCCGGTTGGACACACTGCTGTGCGATGGCTTGCTGCCCCTCATGGCCGCCCGGACCGGAATCGACCTGTTGCCCGCCTGGTTTCACTGGCATTTGGGTGATGTGCCCCGGGAGGTCCGCCGGGCGCTCCGGGAGACGGGAATTGCTGGCCAGGGAACAGCGCCCCTTTGCCACGGCTGGGGACAGGGTTTGCTGGGCTGGATGCTGGACCGCGACGCTCGCGCAAGTGGCTGATGCCATAAAACTTGCCGGGGGCTTGACAAGCCTTCGGACGGTTTAATATCTTCACCCCCCATACAACTAGTTCACTTTCCTAAAAGTGGGCCCTCGGGTCCGCTTTTTTTTTCCCATTAATCCAAACACACCATGAGCAGCGAAATCCTGTCCGTTCTCGAATACATGGAGAAGGAGAAGGGCATTCCCCGTGCCGACATGATCTCCACGATCGTCAACGCGATCAAAACCGCCGCCTTGAAGGGCGTCAACTCGGGCCAGGAGATCAAGATCGAGATCAATGCCAAGAACGGCCAGCTCAAGGCGTGGTCGCTCCTCAAGGTCGTGGACTCCGTTGCCGACCCCAAGCTCCAGATCCACGTCGAGAAGGCGCAGGTCTTCAAGGCCGGGGCGGTCATCGGTGACGTCATCGAGAAGGAAATCGATCCCTCCTACCTGGGCCGCATCGCCGCCCAGACGGCCCGCCAGGCCATCATGCAGCGCCTCCGGGCGTTTGAGAAGGAACGCATCTACGACGACTTCAAGGATTCCGTCGGCGACATCGTCAGCGGCACGGTCCGCCGGCGCGAGCGCAACGACCTCTTCATCGACCTCGGCAAGGCCGAGGCCGTCATGCCCGGCAAGGAACAGGTTCCCGGCGAGGAATACGCCCCCGGCGAGCGCATCCGTTGCATCCTGCTTGAGATCGAGAACAGCAGCCGCGGCCCCGAGATCATCCTCAGCCGCGCCAGCCCCAAGTTTGTCCGCCGCCTCTTCGAGCTGGAGGTCACCGAGATCGCCGACGGCACCGTCAAGATCGAGGCCTTTGCCCGCGAGCCCGGCTACCGCACCAAGATCGCGGTCGTCAGCACCGATCCCAAGGTCGACCCGGTCGGCGCCTGCGTGGGCGCCCGGGGCGCCCGCGTGAAGAGCATCGTCCGCGAGCTCGGTGGCGAGAAGATCGACATCATTCCCTATCACGCCGACACCAAGGAAATGCTCATCGAGGCGCTCAAGCCGGCCGTGCCGCGCGAGATCATCCTCGACGAGAAGAACAAGCGTCTCCTCGTCCGCGTGGTGAACGACGACCTGGCCGTGGCCATCGGCCGCAAGGGCCAGAATGCCCGCCTGACCTCCCGCCTCGTGGGCTGGCGCCTCGACATCGAGGAATACAAGGTCGTCACCGCCGATCCGCGCGTGCAGGCCATCAACCTCTTCATCAGCACCTACGCCTTCGACAAGACCGTCGCTGAGCGCCTGGTCGCCAACGGCATCAATTCCCCGGCCGCCTTCGAGGGCGTCGAGGCCGCCGACCTGGTCGGCTTCGGCTTCACCGAGGAAGAGGCTGCCGGCGTCATCGCCAAGGTATCCGGATCCTAATTTGCACCACTCCCTGACCGTCGCTTCCCAACCCATCCAATGAGCATCCGCATTCACGAACTCGCGAAGAAGCTCAACATGGACAACAAGGACCTCATGGCCCTGTTGAAGGAGCGCGGCTATCCGGCCAAGAGCGTTTCCAGCACGATCGACAACATCACCGCCGAGGCCCTGGAGCAGGAGATCGCGGCCAAGCATCCGGCACCCGCGCCTGCGCCCGCACCTATGGCCGTCCCGCCGCCGGTCGTGACCGAGGCGCACCCGCTCAAGCTTCCCGCCGGTGTCTTCGTGAAGTCGGTGCAGGACCTCGTCCGGGAGAAGGAAGAGGTCGCCAAGGCCGCCGCGGCCGCCCGCGCCGCGGCTCATCCGCCCGTCGCCACGGTGCCGACTGCCCCCGTCATCCGCCCCCCGATGCCCGCGCCCATGGTCGGCAAGGCGCCGCCGGCACCCATGATGGCGCCGCGCGTGGTCACGCCGCTGGCGCCGCCCCCGCGCTCCGCCCCCGTTCCCCCGCCCGCGCCGGTGGCCAAGGCCCCGATCGCCCCGCCACCCGTGCCTTCCGCCCGTCCGCCCGCCGTGCCGGCGCCGGTCGCTTCGCCGGCCAAGTCTCCCCCGCTGGCCCCGCCCACGCCCAGCACGACGGCGACTTCCGTGACCATCACCGAGGAAGGTGGCGTCAAGATCATCCATTTGAAGCCGCCGATCATCGTGCGCGACTTCGCCGTGGCGCTCGGGCTCAAGCCGTTCAAGCTGATCTCCGAGCTCATGGAGATGAGCATCTTTGCGTCGATGAACCAGTCGATCGACGAAGTGGTCGCGACCAAGGTGGCGGAGAAGCACGGCTTCCTGCTCGACATCAAGCATCGCGGCGAGACCGCGGTCCCGGTCGTCACCCCCGAGAAGGCCAAGATCAACAAGGAGGAAAAGGCGCGCGAGGAGGACATCAAGAACCTCGCGCCGCGTCCGCCGGTGGTGGTCATTCTCGGCCACGTCGACCACGGCAAGACCTCCCTGCTCGACGCCATCCGCAAGGCCAACGTGGCCGGTGGCGAGGCCGGCGGCATCACGCAGCACATCGGCGCCTACCAGGTCGAGCACCACGGCCGCAAGATCACCTTCCTCGACACGCCCGGCCACGCCGCCTTCACCAAGATGCGCGCGCGCGGCGCCTCCGTCACCGACATCGCCGTGCTCGTCGTGGCGGCGGACGACGGCTTCATGCCGCAGACCGACGAGGCCCTGCAGCACGCCAAGGACGCCAAGGTCGCCCTCATGGTCGCCGTCAACAAGATGGACGTGAAGGGTGCGAACCTCGACCGCGTGAAGCAGCAGATGCAGGAGCGCCAGATCGCGCCCGAGGACTGGGGCGGGGAGACCGTCACCGTGCCGGTCGCCGCGATCAAGAACCAGGGCATCACCGAGCTGCTCGACATGATTCTCCTCCAGGCCGACGTGCTGGAGCTGAAGGCCAATGCCAAGACCGATGCCAGCGGCGTGGTCATCGAGTCCCAGGTGGACGTGGGCCGCGGCCCGCTCGCCACCGTCATCGTGCAGCGGGGCACTCTTCGTGTGGGCGACGCCCTCGTGTGCGGCCCGCATTACGCCAAGGTCCGCGCCATGTACGACGACCAGGGCAACACCCTCAAGGAAGCCCCGCCGGCCATGCCCGTGCGGGTTATCGGCTGGTCCGGTGCGCCCGATTCCGGGGCTAAATTCATCACGGCCAAGAACGCCCGCGAGGCCGAGCGCCTCGCCGAGGAGGCCGCGGACCTGCTGAAGAAGTCCACTGTCACCGAGGATGCCATCCCCAAGGACATCACCATCGACGCGCTATTCGCCAACATCGCCGCCACGCAGGCCAAGGTGCTGCGGGTGGTGCTCAAGTCCGACGTGTACGGCTCGCTCGAGGCCGTCAAGAACGTGCTCGAGGGCATCAAGAGCACCAAGGTCTCGCTCAACATCGTCGCCGCGGATGTCGGCGTCATCAGCAAGAACGACGTCCTCATGGCCAGCACGGCGAAGGCCGTGATCATCGGCTTCAACACCAAGCAGGAAAACGGGGTCACCGCCCTGACCAAGCACCACGGCGTGACCATTGAGAATTTTGCGATCATCTACGAGCTCGGCGACCGGGTGAAGGAGATGATGGCCGACCTGCTCGATCCCGATCTCAAGGAAAACAAGACCGGCGGCGCCGAGGTGCGCCAGGTCTTCCCCGTCGCCAAGGGCTTTGTCGCTGGCTGTCTCGTCACCGAGGGCAAGATCAACCGCGGCAGCGCCGCCCGCGTCCGCCGCGGCAAGGAATCGGTGTTCGAGGGCAAGGTCGGCACCTTGCGCCGGTTCAAGGACGACGCCAACGAGGTGCGGGCTGGACTGGAGTGCGGCATCCGGCTAGATGGTTTTGACGGTTACCAGCCCGGTGACCGCATCGAGTGCTTCGAAATCCAGAAGGTCAGGGCCTCGCTCTGACCCGCCCACCCACACCCGGCCCACGGTTCCATCCCGTCACGCCATGAGCAACCGACTACTTCGCGTCAACGAGCTGGTGCAGCGCGAGATCAGCGCCCACCTGCGTCGGAAACATGCGAGCGAGGCCGTCGCCATCACCATCACGGGGGTGGAGATCACCGGCGACCTGCGCGAGGCCAAGGTGTTTTACTCCGTGCTGGGCGGGGAGCCCGAAGCCGCCGCCGCCGGCAAATGGCTCATCCGGAAGCGCGACGAGATCCGCGAGATGCTGGCGAAGAACGTCATCATCCGCCACGTGCCGCTGCTGGCCTTCGTACACGACAACCACGCCCCCCGAACCCTGCGGGTGGAGACCCTGCTGGGTGAAATCGACCGGGAGACCAAGTCCTCTCCCTCGCCGTGATGCATTACGCGAAATTCGCCTCCCGCTTTGCCGTGCTCCTCTCGGAGCTGCGCGGTAAGCAGGTTGTCGTCATCGGCCACATGCGTCCGGATGCGGACTGCATCGGCTCGCAGGTGGCGCTGTGCCGGCTGCTGCGCTCGCAGGACATCGACGCCGCCTGCATCAATGCCGACAAGGTCCCGCGCCGCATCAAGTTCCTGGTGGGGGACACGCCGTTCTTCCTGCGGGATGAGGTCCCGCCCAAGGGCAAGGTCGCGATCTTCACGGATTGCGCCGACCACGGCCGCGCCGGGGAAAAGATGCGCGAGATGTATCCCGCCCCGCTCGGCTGCTTCGACCACCACATCTCCAACGGGGGTTTCGCCCGGTTTGATTTTGTCGACACCGCCTCGGCGGCCACGGCGGAGATCCTGACCGGGGTGTTCCTTGACGCGGACCTGCCGATCGACCGCCTGACCGCCCAGGCCCTCTACACCGGCATCATGACCGACACGGGGCAGTTCCGCTTTCCCTCCACCTCCGAGCGCGTGTTCCGGCTGAGCGCCGAGCTCGTGTCCCGCGGGGCCGATCCCGCGCTGGCCGGGGCGGAGCTCTACGAGCGCGAGTCATTCGGCAAGCTGAAGCTGATCCAGCATTTCCTCGGCTCCTTGAAACTGGAGTGCCGCGGCCGGGTCTGCATCGGCATGCTGCCCCAGGGGGTTTTTGACACGACCGGCGCCACCGGGGAGGACACGGAGGGCCTGGTGGACTACGCGCGCTCGATCGAGGGCGTGGAGATCGGGGTGCTGATCGAGGAGCGCCCGGGCGCGATCAAGTGCAGCCTGCGGGGCATGCACAGCGTCTACCGGGTGGACACGCTGGCCGCGCAGTTCGGCGGCGGCGGCCACGCCAACGCCGCAGGCCTGACCTGGCCGGGCACCCTGGATAAGTTCTATCCCATGCTGCTGTCGGCCATCACCCAACGGCTCAAGGAAGTCGACGCCGCCCTGCGATGAGCCTGATGCCAGTGAAGGAAATGGAAGGGGTGCTGCTCGTGGACAAGCCCCAGGGATTGACCTCGCACGACGTGGTCTACCGCCTGCGCCGCAAGCTCTCGATGAAGAAGATCGGGCATGCCGGCACGCTTGACCCGATGGCGACCGGCCTGCTGATCATGCTCATCGGCAAGGCCACGCGCATTTCCCAATACCTCATCAGCGTCGACAAGGTTTACGAGGGCGAGGCCACACTGGGGATCGTCACCGATTCGCAGGACGCCGAGGGCGAGGTCATGGAGACGCGGCCGGTGCCGGAGCTGACCGAGGCGCAGGTCCGCGAGGCGATGAAGGGCTTCCTCGGCGACCAGTACCAGACGCC
>Ga0255338_1001951_pt1 | contig 34389 bp, 40 predicted proteins | sample MeOH1_35cm_T4_19_FD_203715 | JGI IMG/M metagenome (GOLD analysis project Ga0255338, IMG submission 203715) | Sandy soil microbial communities from University of British Columbia, Vancouver, Canada - MeOH1_35cm_T4_195 | ecosystem: Engineered > Artificial ecosystem > Sand microcosm > Unclassified ...
AGGAGCTGGTCGTCGGCTCCAGCGCCACGTACCGGCCGTTTGCCTACGAAAGCCCGAGCAAGGAGATCGTCGGCTACGACGTGGACATGATCAAGGCCATCGCCCAGAAGGCGGGGCTCAAAATCAAGATCGTCAACACCCCCTGGACCGGCATCTTCGCGGCCCTGAACAACGGCGACCTCGACCTCGTGATCTCCGGCGTCACCATCAACGACAAGCGCAAGCAGTCGTATGACTTCACCACCCCCTACTTCGAGGCGCGCCAGCTCATTGCCGTGCACAGCAACAGCACCGCCAGGAGCCTCAAAGACCTGGCCGGCAAGAAGATAGGCGTGGTCACCGGCAGCACCGGCGACGACATGGCCTCGCGCGAGTTCGGCAAGACCAACCCCGACATCCGCCGCTTCGAGAGCACCCCGGTGGTGATCTCCGAGCTGGCCAACAACGGCCTGGATGCGGCCATCGGCGACAACGGCGTCATCGCCTTTCGCGCCCAGGAGCACAAGCAGCTCAAGACCGTGAGCGACCCGGCCTTTCCCAAGGAGTACTTCGGCATCGTCGTCAAGCAGGGCAACAAGGCCTTGCTGGACAAGCTCAATGCCGGCCTGGCCGCGGTGAAGGCCGACGGCAGCTATGCCCAGATCTACAAAAAGTGGTTCCAGGCTGAGGCCCCTGTGCTGCCGGCCCAATAAGCCGCACGGCCACTGATACTTTTCCCACTGATACTTTTCCTTTTTCCTCATGGAACAGGTTCTCTGGTTCGGCTGGTTTCGCGCCGACATCATTTCCGAATACGCCGTGCTGTTCTGGCGCGGCCTGCAGATGACCATCACCGTCACGCTGATCTGCATCGTGCAGGGCACGGCGCTGGGCCTGGCCATCGGCATGGCGCGCCTGGCGCAGGCACGCCACGCGCCGGCCCGCCAGCTGTGCCAGTACGCGCTGCGCTGGCCGTCCACGGTGTACGTCAGCTTTTTCCGGGGCACGCCGCTGTTCGTGCAGATCCTGCTGATCCATTTTGCGGTGCTGCCGCTGTTCATCAACCCGGCCGACGGCCTGCTGATTTCAGGGGAAACCGCCCGCAACATCAAGCAGAACTACGGCGCCTTCCTGTCGGGTGTCGTGGCGCTGACGCTGAACGCGGGCGCCTACATCTCGGAGATCTTTCGCGCCGGCATCCAGTCGATCGACAAGGGCCAGGTGGAGGCGTCGCGCTCGCTGGGCATGCCGTTTGGCCGCACCATGTACCACGTGGTGCTGCCGCAGGCGTTTCGCCGCATGCTGCCGCCGCTGGGCAACAACGCGATTTCGCTGCTCAAGGACTCGTCGCTGATCTCGGCGATCGGCCTGGCCGAGCTGGCTTATGCGGCGCGCACGGTGGCCGGCGCCTATTCGCGCTACTGGGAGCCCTACCTCACGATCTCGCTCATGTACTGGGTGCTGACGCTGGGCCTGGCTTACCTTGTGAAGAAATTGGAGGCTCGCTATGGACGAGGTGATTCGCGTTAACCGGCTGACCAAGCAGTTTGGCCAGCTGCCGGTGCTGCGCGGCATTGACTGCAGCATCAAGGCGTCGGAGGTGGTGTGCGTGATCGGGCCGTCGGGCTCGGGCAAGAGCACCTTTCTGCGCTGTCTCAATGGCCTGGAGGACGCCACGGGCGGCGAGGTGCTGGTGCATGGGGTGTCGGTGCATGAGCCCGCCACCGATGTGGATGCGCTGCGCGCGGAAATCGGCATGGTGTTCCAGCGTTTCAACCTGTTTCCGCACAAGACGGTGCTGGAGAACATCACGCTGGCGCCGACCAGGGTGCGCGGGCTGACCGCGCTGGAGGCGCGTAACCGCGCCAGCGAGCTGCTGGTGAAGGTGGGGCTGCTGGACAAGATCGATGCCTATCCGAACCAGCTCTCGGGCGGGCAGCAGCAGCGCGTGGCGATTGCCCGGGCGCTGGCGATGCAGCCGCGCATCATGCTGTTTGACGAGCCGACCTCGGCGCTGGACCCGGAGATGGTGGGCGAGGTGCTCAATGTCATGCAGGCCCTGGCCGAAGAAGGCATGACCATGGTCGTCGTCACCCACGAGATGGGCTTTGCCCGCCAGGTGGCCGACCGCGTCATCTTCATTGATGAGGGGCTGGTGGTGGAGGAAGGCTCGCCGGAGGCCCTCTTCACCCAGGCACGCAGCGAGCGGACGCGCGCCTTCCTGGGCAAGGTGCTGTAGACCAGAAGCCAAAAGCCAGCTGCCCGGCAGAGTCCGGCCCCCTGCCTGCCACGCCATGCATGGCGTGGTGCGGGGGTGCCAGAATTTACAGCGGGCCACGCCGGAAAAGGCGGACCGGCGCAACCGCAGCGGGGCTACACTGAAGCCCCGCACACCCGCATTCCCCATGCAATCTTCCGTCAGCCTCGACCGCATTGACCTCAAAATCCTGAGCATCCTGCAGGAAGATGGGCGCGTGTCCAACCTCAAGCTGGCCGAGAGCGTGGCCCTGTCACCCACCGCCGTACTGGCGCGCGTGCAACGGCTCAGCCGGGACGGGTACATCCTGGGTTACGCGGCCCAGCTCAATCCGATGAAGCTGGGCGCCGGCATGATGGTGTTCGTGGAGGTGTTGCTCGACCGCACCACCCCCAATGTGTTTGAAGCCTTCAAGGCGGCGGTGCAGGTGCACCAGGAAATCATGGAATGCCACATGGTGGCCGGCGGCTTTGACTACCTGCTCAAGACCCGCATGGCCGACATGGCCGCCTACCGCGCTTTTGCCGGCACCGTGTTGTGGCAATTGCCCGGCGTGCGCGAGACCCGCACCTATGCAGTGATGGAAGAGGTGAAAAACACCACGCGGCTGGCGCTGGGCGTGTGAGATAACAACGCAACGGAAAAGAACCTGAAAGGGCAGCGCCTCAGATGTGCGGCAGCGCCCAGGGGTTTATCGGGTACCAAAAATCGCCGTGCCAACACGCACCATAGTGCTGCCGGAATGAATGGCTGCTTCCAGGTCCCCTGTCATGCCCAGCGACAGGGTGTCCAGCGGGACGGGCAGATTGCCTGCGGCATTGACCTCGTCAAAAACAGCTTTGACCCTCGCATGGATGGCGCAGGCTGCTACAAAATCGGCAGCAGGCTCGGGAATCGCCATCAGTCCGCGCAGCAGGAGACGTGGCAATTGCGCGACAGCTTGCGCCAGCGCCAGGACGTCCGCGGGCGCGACGCCCGACTTGTTCGCGCCGCCATCCACATTCACCTGCAAACAGATCTGCAGCGGCGGCAGGTGCGGCGGCCGTTGCTCACTGAGGCGCTGAGCAATCTTCAGCCGGTCGACTGACTGAACCCAGTCAAAGTGCTCGGCCACCAGCCGGGTCTTGTTGCTTTGCACCGGCCCGATGCAGTGCCACTCCAGCGCGGCAGGCTCGCCGGCCTGCGCCGCCTGCCAGGTGCGCAGCGCCAGAATTTTCTCGACGCCCTCGGCCACGTAGTTTTCCCCGAACGCGCGCTGCCCATCCGACAGGGCCTCGATCACCGCATCGGCGCCAAATGTTTTGGACACCGCCAGCAGCCGCACGCTGGCCGGATTGCGCCCCGCCGCCACGCACGCCGTGGTTATCCGGTCACGGACTAGCTGGAGGTTGCGCACAATCATGGTCATAATCGAACTGTAAACTCAGATTCAACCTAGACTTCCAAGGATTCCCCGGGATGGACATTACGCAGCTGCTGGCCTTTAGCGTCAAAAACAAGGCGTCCGACTTGCACCTGTCGGCAGGTTTGCCACCCATGATCCGCGTTCATGGCGACGTGCGGCGTATCAACATCGACCCGTTGGACCACAAGCAGGTGCATGCCATGGTGTACGACATCATGAACGACACCCAGCGCAAGAACTACGAAGAGTTCCTCGAGGTCGACTTCTCCTTCGAGATTGACGGCCTGGCGCGCTTTCGCGTCAATGCCTTCAACCAGAACCGGGGCGCCGGCGCAGTGCTGCGAACCATTCCCTCCAAGATTTTGACGCTGGAGCAGCTCAACGCGCCGAAGATCTTTGGCGACCTGGCGCTCAAGCCGCGCGGCATGGTGCTGGTGACCGGCCCGACCGGCTCGGGCAAGTCCACCACGCTGGCGGCCATGGTCAACTTCCTGAATGAAACCGAATACGGCCACATCCTCACGGTGGAAGACCCGATCGAGTTTGTGCATGAGTCCAAGAAATGCCTGATCAACCAGCGCGAGGTCGGCCCGCACACCCTGAGCTTCAACGCCGCACTCAAGTCCGCCCTGCGCGAAGACCCGGATGCGATTCTGGTGGGCGAGATGCGCGACCTGGAAACCATCCGGCTGGCCATGTCGGCCGCCGAGACCGGCCACCTGGTCTTCGGCACGCTGCACACCTCGAGCGCCGCCAAGACGATTGACCGCATCATCGACGTGTTCCCGGCCGAGGAAAAGGAAATGATCCGCTCCATGCTGTCGGAGTCGCTGCAGGCTGTCATTTCGCAAACGCTGTGCAAGACCAAGGACGGCGCGGGCCGGGTGGCGGCGCACGAGATCATGCTGGGCACCAGCGCCATCCGCAACCTGATCCGCGAGGCGAAAGTCGCGCAGATGTACTCGTCCATCCAGACCGGCAACAGCGTGGGCATGCAGACGCTGGACCAGAACCTGACCGAGCTGGTCAAGCGCAACGTGATTTCGCCCGCCGAAGCGCGCGGCAAAGCGAAAATACCAGAAAACTTTCCGGGCTAGAGATATGGCCCCCACGCTTGTCGCTTCGCGTACTACGCTGCCCCCCGAGGGGGCCGCTGCGCCTGCGGTCTGGCAAAGCCAGTCCCGCGGCCCCTGCTGGGGTGAAAAGCCCCCACGCTCGCTCACTGCCTGTAGCTCCCGAGGCCTTGCAGGCCGCGGCCCCTCGGGGGCTAATTTTTCCTGGGCGGCCCGGTGAAAAATTGCATGGCCCACAATTGTGCCTCTTCGGCAGTCACTGAATCCACTTAACAGGAGGTGCTCTCATGGAGCGCGATCAAGCCAGCAAATTCATCCACGACCTGCTGAAGCTCATGGTCAGCCGCAACGGCAGCGACCTGTTCATCACCGGTGACTTTCCGCCGGCCATGAAGGTCGATGGCAAGGTGACCAAGGTCTCGCCGCAGCCGCTCAATGCCGGCCACACGCTGGCCCTGGCGCGCGCCATCATGAACGACAAGCAGGCCGCGGAGTTTGAACGCACCAAGGAATGCAATTTCGCCATTTCACCACCAGGCGTGGGGCGCTTTCGCGTGAACGCCTTCGTGCAGCAGGGCAAGGTCGGCATGGTGTTGCGGGTGATCCCGGCCGTGCTGCCCACGATTGACGGACTGGGTGTGCCCCAGGTGCTCAAGGAAGTCGCGATGTCGAAACGGGGGCTGACCATCCTGGTGGGCTCGACCGGTTCAGGCAAGTCCACGACGCTGGCCGCCATGGTGGACTGGCGCAACGAGCAGTCGTTCGGCCACATCATCACGATTGAAGATCCGGTGGAGTTTGTCCATCCGCACAAGAATTGCGTGGTGACGCAGCGCGAAGTGGGCCTGGACACCGACAGCTGGGAAGCCGCGCTGAAAAACACCCTGCGCCAGGCGCCCGATGTGATCCTGATGGGTGAGATCCGTGACCGCGAAACCATGGAGCATGCCATCGCCTTTGCGGAAACCGGCCACCTGTGCCTGGCCACGCTGCACGCCAACAGCGCCAACCAGGCACTGGACCGCGTGATCAACTTCTTCCCCGAAGAGCGCCGTACCCAGCTGCTGATGGATTTGTCACTCAACCTCAAGGCCATGATTTCGCAGCGGCTGGTTCCCAAGCAGGATGGCAAGGGCCGCTTTGCGGCGGTCGAGGTCATGCTCAATTCACCGCTGATCTCTGACCTGATCTTCAAGGGCGACGTTACCGAGATCAAGGAGATCATGAAGAAAAGCCGCAACCTCGGCATGCAGACTTTCGACCAGGCGCTTTACGACGCCTTTGAAAGCCACTTCATCACCTATGAGGATGCGCTGCGCAATGCCGATTCGGTGAACGACCTGCGCCTGCAGATCAAGCTCAATTCGCAGCGCGCCAAGTCGATCGATCTGGCCGCGGGCACCGAGAATTTCTCCATCGTATAAGCATTGAGGCTGAGCCGGTCGAAGCCTCCAACCCCCGGACGCCTGTCGACAAGCTCAGGGCAAAAGGACAGCAGGGCCAACACGCCGTGAGCAGCATCAACGCCAAAACCTACGAACCGTCTTCCCCCCGCAAAGTTGCATTCCTCGGCCTGGGTGTGATGGGCTATCCCATGGCCGGCCATCTGGCGCTCGCGGGCCATCACGTCACCGTGTACAACCGCAGCCCGGCCAGGTCAACGGCCTGGTGCGCTGAGTTTGCGGCCACGGCCAAGCCGTCCAGTGCGACCGTGCCCCGCCTGGCGGCGGCCGGAGCCGATGTGGTGTTCAGCTGCGTCGGCAATGATGAGGACCTGCGCTCCGTCACGCTGGGCCCGGACGGTGCCTTTGCGGGCATGCAGCCCGGCGCGGTGATGGTGGACCACACCACCGCCTCGGCCGATGTCGCGCGCGAGCTCCATGCCGCCGCCAAACAGCTCGGGCTGCACTTCATTGATGCGCCGGTGTCCGGCGGCCAGGCGGGTGCGCAGAACGGTGTGCTCACCGTGATGTGCGGCGGCGATGCGGCAGCGTTCGAGCGCATCAAGCCGGTCGGCATGGCCTTTTCCAGGGCTTTCACCCTGATGGGCGAAAGCGGCGCGGGCCAGCTCACCAAGATGGTCAACCAGGTCTGCATTGCAGGCCTGGTGCAGGGTCTCAGTGAAGCCATCGCCTTTGGCCAGAAAGCAGGGCTGGACATGAACCAGGTCCTGGAGGTGATCGGCAAGGGTGCAGCCCAAAGCTGGCAACTCGACAACCGCGGCAAGACCATGGCGGCCGACCAGTTCGATTTCGGCTTCGCGGTTGACTGGATGCGCAAGGACCTGGGCCTGGTGCTGGACGAAGCCAGACGCAATGGCGCACGCCTGCCCGTGACGGCCCTGGTGGACCAGTTCTACGCCGACGTGCAGGCGATGGGTGGGCGACGCTGGGACACGTCCAGCCTGATCAGGCGCCTGAAATAGGGCGAGTGGGGACGATCACTGCCGCATCAAACGGCAGCTTGCGGCCAGCGCCATCGCCCGGCCAGGCACCGGCCTGGATCAGGCCTTCAATTGCTCGAAGGCTTGGCTGCGGCAGGTTGCGGCTGGTCGGGGGCCGCCCCCACCACCCGAATGCGCGCCAGCTCTTCCTCGCTGATGATCTCGAGCAGCCGGACGACTTTTTGCACGCCCGGCGTGGCGCGAACCACTTCGGTGGCCCGGTCGGCTTCACGCTGGGTCACACGACCCATCAGGTAGGTCGCGCCCCGCTCGGTGACCACCTTGAAGGCATTGGACTGCAGATCCTTCGCATCGAGCAGCATGGCCTTGACGCGACCGGTGACCAGCAGGTCCGAGGAACGCTCCACCAGCGACGGGCTGTCCAGGACGGCCAGTTCATTGACCACCGACACCACGTTCTCTACGCGCGACACCACCTGCTCAACCAGCTGCTTGTCCTGGGCATTGGGCACCTCGCCCGTCAACAGCACCTGGCGGTTGTAGCTGGTCACGCTGACGCGCACGCGCGAACCGAGGTTGCTGCGGATCCGGCTGGCGGCCCGCAACTCGATGCCTTCATCCTCCAATTGGGCGCCCGAGGTGCGGCGGTCGGTCGCCACCAGCGCGGTCCCTGCCGCTGCGCCGCCCATCACGAGGGGTACGCAGGCTGTCAGCCCTCCAGCCACGACTGCCGTTGCGCATACCAGCAACGCCAGTCGCTTCATCACGGAATGCTTCATGCGGGATTCTCCTGATCGCCAAGTAACTGGGTGTCCACGCCATCACAGATGCAATGGAGTACGAGAAGGTGCACTTCCTGGATGCGCGCGGTCCGCTCGTGCGGCACACAGATATGCACATCGGTTTCGCGCAAGGCATGCGTCATCTTGCCGCCGCCCCGGCCGGTGAGCGCCACCACCGTCATCTCGCGCTCATGGGCCGCCTCGATGGCCGCCAGCACATTGGCCGAGTTGCCGCTGGTGCTGATGGCGAGCAACACGTCGCCCGCGCCGCCGAGCGCACGCACCTGCTTGGAAAAAATCACATTGAAATCGTAGTCGTTGGCAATCGCCGTGATGATGGAACTGTCCGTCGTCAGGGCTATGGCGCCCAGCTCCGGCCGCTCCCGCTCATAGCGGCCCACGAATTCGGCAGCGAAGTGCTGGGCGTCAGCCGCCGAGCCGCCATTGCCGCAGGCCAATACCTTGCCGCCGCTGGTCACGCTGGCAAGGATGGCCTGTACGGCCGCAGCGATCGGTTTGGACAAGACGTGCGCCGCCTGGTACTTGAGGTCGGCGCTGTCGATAAAGTGCTGTTCAATACGTTGTTCAAGCATGCGTCAATGATACCGGGTCACGGGGAAGGCCAGACCCGAAAAGGGGCATGTACCCGGCAACGGGCGCGGCGAAGATCATCATGGTTACAAATTTCACCCGCCCGGCTGCGCTGCAACGGGCGTGCCGGCAGCCTTCGTCAACTCCCTTCAGGAGGCATCGAACGCAGCAGGCAGCCACTCGATGCGGCCCTGCTCACCCTCACCGTGAACCGGGGCCTGGCCCTGCTTCAGCGTCCCATGCACCAGCACCACATCAAAGCGGCAGGGCGGGGGGCTGGCAAAGCGCATCAGGTAGTGGCGGGCGGCAAAAATGATGCGCTGCTGCTTGACCGGGCTGATGCTGGCGGCGGCGCCTCCATGCGAGGCGCCCGAACGCTGGCGGACCTCGACAAACACCAGCGTGCCGTCGGGCGTACGCATCACCAGGTCAATCTCGCCCCCGCCGCGCCCCGGCGTCCGATAATTGCGTTCCACGGGAATCAAACCGGCCCGCGCCAGAAAGACCTGCGCGGCCGACTCTGCAGCATCACCCCGGGACTTGGTGGTAACCTGCCCTGGCTGCGCCTGGGAACCGTCCGGCGGCGGCTTGACAACCTGTTTTCTGGAAAACCACATTGAACGCTTCTTTCGACTTGGCTCTTGTTGCGGCACGCGCCGCAGCAGGTATGCAGCATTATCCGGAAGCCATGCTGTATGTCGTTGCCACGCCGATTGGCAACCTGGCCGACATCAGCCTGCGCGCGCTGCATGTGCTGCAACTGGTAGACGCCATCGCCTGCGAGGACACGCGCCACACGCAGACCCTGCTGCGCCAATATGGCATAGAAAAACCCCTGCTGGCCGTGCACGAGCACAACGAAGCGCAAGCTGCCGGCCTCGTGATTGAACGCCTGCAGCGCGGCGAACGCGTGGCCTATGTCAGCGATGCAGGCACGCCGGCCGTGAGCGACCCTGGCGCGCGTCTCGTCGCCGCCATCCGGGCCGCAGGCCTGAAGGTCATGCCCCTGCCCGGCGCGAGCAGTGTCACCGCGGCACTCAGCGTCGCAGGCCTGACCGGCGACTCGGGCTTTGTGTTTGCCGGCTTTTTGCCGAGCAAGGCCGGCGAGCGCGAGCAGGCTGTTGCGGCCCTGCAATCCGACACCCGGGCCACCGTGATTCTGGAAGCGCCGCATCGCATCGAGGCGCTGGCGCGCGCCCTGGCGGTGCTGCAGGGCCGGCTGGTCACCGTGGGCCGCGAACTGACGAAGCAGTTTGAGGAAATTGCGACAATGCCCGCGCAGGATCTGGCCACCTGGCTGGCCGCCGCCCCCCAGCGCACGCGCGGCGAGTTTGCGCTGGTGCTGCATGCGTCTGCCGCCCAGGAGGCACCGGAAGACGGCACCCGGGTGCTGCAACTGCTGCTGGCAGAGCTGCCGCTGAAAACCGCCGTCAAGATGGCCGCCGAGATCACCGGCGCGCCGCGCAACGAGCTGTATGACACCGCGCTCAAATTGAAGAAAGCATGAACCCCAACGCCGACCAACTCTGGCGCGCGCCGCGCTGGACGCTGGCCGCACTGCTGGCAGTGTTGGGCATGCTGGGGCCGTTTTCGATCGACACCTACATCCCGGCCTTCTCGGGCATTGCCAGGGCGCTGGGTGCCTCGCCCGTCGAAATGCAGCAAACGCTGTCGGCTTACCTGTTCGGTTTTGCCTTCATGAACCTGTTCCATGGCGCGCTGGCCGACAGCTTTGGCCGCCGTCCGGTGGTGCTGTGGGGGATTGCGATATTCACCCTGGCGTCGGCCGGCTGCGCCGTGTCGCAAAGCATCGGGCAACTGGTGGTGTTCAGGGCGCTGCAGGGCCTCTCCACCGGCGCCGGCATTGTGGTGTCGCGCGCCGTGATACGCGACATGTACCCACCCGCGCAGGCCCAGCAGGTCATGAGCCAGGTCACCATCTACTTCGGCGTCGCGCCTGCCATTGCGCCCATCGTGGGCGGCTGGCTGTTTGTGCACCTCGGCTGGCACAGCATTTTCTGGTTTCTCACCGGCGTCGGCGCGGTGCTCTGGGCCACCAACTACCGTTTTTTGCCGGAAACACTGCGCACCGAGGAGCGCCAGCCGTTTGAGGTCAGGCACCTGATGCGCGGCTACTGGCAGCTGGGCTCCAGCCCGCGTTTTTTGCTGCTGGCGCTGGCCAGCGGCGTGCCCTTCAATGGCATGTTTCTCTATGTACTGGCGGCCCCGGCGTTTCTGGGCGAGCACCTGTCCCTGCTGCCCACCCAATTTTTCTGGTTTTTCATCCTCACCATTTCCGGCATCATGTCGGGCGCCTGGTTGAGCGGCAGGCTGGCCGGGAAGATTGCGCCCAAGCAGCAGATACGGCACGGCTTCGTCATCATGCTGGTGACGTCGCTGGTCAACCTGGCCGCCAACCTGCTGTTCGCACCGCATGTTTCTTGGGCGCTGTTCCCGATCGCCGTGTTTGCCTTTGGCTGGGCGCTGATGGTGCCGGTCATCACACTGCTGGTGCTGGACCTTTATCCCGAGCGGCGTGGCATGGCCTCGTCCCTGCAGGCCTTCATCGGCTCGACGGCCAATGGCCTCGTGGCGGGCCTGATTGCGCCGCTGGTCATGCACTCGACGCCCGCGCTGGCCACCGTGTCACTGGGCATGATGTGCATCGGGCTGGTGTCCTGGGTGTACCTGCACCGCCGCTGGCCGGAAATCGGCCGCGCGGTGTCCCCATAGCCCGCACTTCCCTGCTTCCGTATTTGCTGCCCGCCGCCGCGGTGAACGGCACTGAACGGCACTGATCAGTTGTTGTCGTTCATCCGGATCGGGATTTCCATGCCCTGCGAGGTGCGCCGAACCACATTGCCGGCATCCAGGTAGACCCAGAAATACTTGCTGACGTCCAGATCCAGCCAGCGGTAGGTCATCACATCGCCGTGCCACGAGCCCACGCGGTCCACCGTTGCGGGCCGGCCAAACTCGCGCTCCACGTCCTCGCGCCGCCACTTGCCCACTTCAATTTTTGAGAACTCATCCAGCGTCAGCACCTGCCGTGCCGCGACAAGCTTGCCCGCAGCATCCAGGTCCACCATCACGGCGGTCTGCCCTGCTGGCTGCGCAGAGTATTGCAAGCGCGTCCCCGTGCCCAGCGGCAGCACACGCGACGGCGTTCCGTAATGGGCAATGACCTCCTCGCGCGACATGCCCGGCCGCACCGCCGTGACGGCACAACCGGCCATGAGCAGGGCGGCAACAAAGGCAAGCGCAGCGCGGGAAACAGTTTTAACGGCCTTCATGGGACACTCCTTTTTATTGAACTCCAGATGGGATCCCGACCGCAGGACAATGGTTCAAGTGGCTGAACTGAGGTGGGAACGGTCTGGCCAAACCCTGAAGGCAGCCTTTGACCTGAACCCTGGTTTTGGTCCTTGATCTCCCGCCCGGGATGCGCACTTCAGAACCGTCATTACACCCCAATCTTTCCCTGGTGCCGTCGGACTTGGGAGTCGTCGGTGAACTGGACACAAGCAACTCCAAGGTGCGGCTTCGGTTGGTCGGACGGCCCTGATCGGCGGGATACGTGCTCGCTAAATTATCGGCAAGTCTGCCTTTTTCAGCGTCCGCAACACAAAGCTGGACTTGCTGTGCCTGACGCCCTTGATCTTGTAGAGCTTCTCGCGCAGCAGCCTTTCATAATCCTTGGTGTCCTTGACCGCGATGCGCAACAAATAGTCGTATTCGCCTGACACCAGATACGCTTCGATGACCTCGGGAATGCTCGCCAGGGTTTCGCCGAACTTTTCCAGCGTGTTGTCCGAATGACTGTCCAGCGTGACCTGTACCATCACGGTTTCACCCAGACCCAGGGCCTCGGCATTGAGGTTGACGGTGTACCGCTCAATGACGCCCGTGTCTTCCAGCCTCTTCATCCTTGTCCAGCAAGGCGTGCTGCTCAGCCCCACCGCCTGGCTGATTTCCTGAAGGCTGGCGCGGCCATTGTGCTGGAGTTCAGCAAGAATTTTCCGGTCGATTTTGTCCATGCAGGAAGATTATCTGCAGATTCGGAAAATAACCATTGTTTTTCCGCCCGGTCGGATGAGGTCGCTCAATTCGAAGACGCTTTTTTTTATTTGGCCGCTGGCGCGCGGGTTTGAGAGTTGACCTGCGGCACGCCTCGGACGCCATGAAGCAAGCGCCTGGAGGGATGAAGAAGCGCGGGGACTGGGATCGAAATTTCGGGAGTTTCAGTATCGTGTCCGAACGGACTATGAGGAATGGCTCAACATCGTCAAAGAAAAAGCTTTCCGCGCTCGTATTCCGCTGCGTGCCGAGCTTGTGGGTATGGTCTCCGAAACAGACGATGCGCTTGGTCACGAAGCCGAAGCGGAGAGTTTGGGGCTTAACTCCTCACGGCTGCATCCTGACATTTACATGGATGAACTGCTCCGTGGCATGAGCGTGATCCATCAGGTATTGCCGGCGATTATGAAAAAGCTCGATATCTACGATGAGTTCAAGTTGAACGTATCGGAACTTCGAGTCAGCTAAACCTGCCCCACCAAGGCAACGAAGAGCCGTATAGCGGCTAAATGTCCGAGGGAAACAAGGCAATGACTGGTGCGGCTGGCGGGGATCGAACCCACGACCCTTGGCTTCGGAGGCCAATACTCTATCCACTGAGCTACAGCCGCAACGCTGGGAAATGACGAGAACCAGGGGTTCACGACATTTGCGAACTCTGGAATCCCATGCGCTGTGCGCGTGATTCCCGCCGCACAACATGCCTGATTCTATCAGCGATGTGCCGCCGGCCCGGGATTTAGAACACCCCCCGGCTATAATGCGGGGTTGCTGAGCAGACGCCTTCATCAGCCCGCGATAGCCCCCGATTTTTAGTTTTTTTGAGGACGCCATGAGCGCTAACGATCACACTACGGCCCACGAAGAAGCCCACACCGGTCCGATCAAAACCCCACAGCAACTGCTGGCTGCGGTTTTTTTCTCTTTCGTGGTTCCCATTTTTGCCATCATCGGGCTGGTTTACTACGTGACCTCGGCCAACAAGCAGTCTGCCGGCGCGGTCGATGTCGAAAAAGCCGTTGCGCAGCGCATCCAGAAAGTTGGCACGGTTGAAATCCGTGATGCCAACCGCCCCCTCAAGTCCGGCGAAGAAGTCTACAAGGCGCAATGTGTCGCTTGCCACGCCGCGGGTGCGGCCGGTGCGCCCAAGTTTGGCGACGCAGCCGCCTGGGCGCCGCGCATCCAAAGTGGTTTTGCAGCGCTCTGGAATTCTGCCCTCAAAGGCAAAGGCGCCATGGGTGCGCAGGGCGGTGGCGACTTCCAGGATGTCGAAGTTGGTCGCGCTGTGGTGTACATGACTGCAGCCGCCGGCGGCAAATTTGCAGAACCCGCCGCCCCTGCGGCAGCGGCACCCGCCCCAGCCGCGGAAGCTGCGGCCGCCCCGTCAGCTACCGTGGTGGCAGCCCTGGCAGCCGCCAACAAACCCGCCCCGGCGGCCGCTGGCAACGCTCCTGCTGCAGCGGGCGCCGGCGAAGCGCTGTACAAGCAGGCTTGCGTGGCTTGCCATGCCGCAGGTGTGGCCAACGCACCGAAATTCGGCGACAAGGCTGCCTGGGCACCGCGCATCAAGACCGGCCTGGACGCCCTGACGGCCAGCGCCATCAAAGGCAAGGGCGCCATGCCGCCCAAAGGCGGGACCACCGCCGCTGACGCGGATATCCGCTCGGCCGTTGAATACATGGTCAACGCTGCCAAATAACGGCGAAGCAGCGCTGCTGCCACCCCATCAAAAAGCCGGTCAGTGACCGGCTTTTTTTATTGTCTGTGACCCGTCCTGAATGGAGCGGGCGCGTTGCGCTATTTTTTTTGAAGCACCTGCGGGCTGCGCACATAGCCGAATCGGACCGGCAAGTCATGCGTGGGCAACTCCTCGGGCACCCACAGCCCCTGCTCCACCGCATCGGCTGCGCAAGCCATGTCCTGCGTATGGACCAGGCCAAAGCCCAGGTCCGTGTCCAGGTACAGCCGGCCATGCTCGTCCACGATACAGCGCTGGACCCGGGCTGGCTGGCCGGTGTGCGCCGTGACCGCAAAGTCCGGTGTCACATCAATGCGCCAGATCAGCGGGGTGGCTTCCAGCTCGACATAGACACGCTGCGGACCATTCTGGAAAAACCACTGGCCACTGGCATCACTCTCGTAATTGCGCTGGATAAACTCAATCAGCTTGTCGTGCTTGAGCAGCGAGCCCTTGCCAGCTAGGTTGCCTGACGTCCCCGCGGATGTGAAAGGTCCGGCGGCCTGGGCCTTGTCGTCTCGCATGTACCAGTTGCCGCGCGCATCCAGCCCGAGCCAGCCGTAGCAGTCGGGCACGTTGGGCCATTTGGCGATGGCCTGGCGAACAATGTCATCCATGCTTCTATTTTGCGCTGTGCCGGCCCGCTTTGCCCATACCGCTTGCTGCGCGCAAGGTTAAAGCTGCGTGGCCAGAAAGGCGGCAACCGCCTCCGGCATCACGCGCACATGCCCGGGAAAGGGTGCCGAGGGGAAGCCCACATGACCACCCTGGGCAGGCTGCCAGAGCGTGACGTGGCTGCTCACCTCTGCGGCGTGGGGCAGGCTGCCGACAGGAACGAAGGGGTCGTTGAGCGCATTCAGGACCAGCGCCGGCACGCCTATCTTGTACAAATGCGGCTTGGCCGAGGCGCGCGTCCAGTAGTCTTCCGTGTCCCTGAACCCGTGGAGCGGCGCGGTGAACACATTGTCAAAAGCATACAGGTCACGGGCCGCCAGCAATTTCTGGCGATCAAAGAGCCCGGGGTGCTGCTCCAGCTTTTTGAGCGCCTTCGGGATCATGGTTTTGAGAAACATGCGGGTGTATACCTGCCGGTTGAAACCCCGTCCGATGGCCCAGCCGCTGGCCGCCAGATCCAGCGGCGAGCAGACGGACGCCACGCCCGCGACAACTTGCCGGGCGTCGGCACCGCACTCGCCGGCCCAGCGCATCAGGGCATTGCCCCCCAGCGAAATACCCACGGCCATGACCGGCCCGGCGTGCTGCGCGGCAAAGCGCCTGAGTAGCCAGTCGATCTCGGCAAAATCGCCCGAGTGGTAGGCGCGCGGCGCCAGGTTGAGCTCGCCCGAGCAACCGCGAAAATGCGGCACGGCGCAAGCCCAGCCGTGGCTGCGGGCCACATCGGCAAAGGCCTCGGCATAGTGGCTGGCCGAGGAGCCCTCCAGGCCATGAAAAACAACCAGCAATGGAGCCCCGTGGGCGGGTGACGAACCACCCCCAGCAGAGCGCATGGGGGTGTCACTCTCCAGCCAGTCCACATCCACAAAGTCGTCATCCGGCGTGGTCCAGCGCTCGCGGCGGAACTGCGGCTGTGGTCCCAGGAAGCGGCGGGAACGCAGTGCGGCCCAGATGGTCTGAAGATTGCCGCCTGGAAGCCACCAGGGTGCTGAATAATTCATCGCTGCAGCCCCTCCCCCGTCAATGAAGGACGGGCGGGATGTCCGAGACTTCCTGCATTTCGTGCGGCGTACCGGGACTGGCATGGTGAGCGACCAGACGCCAGCCCTGCGCGGTCTTGTGGTACACGTTGGTGGCAATCACATAGGCGTGACGCGGGCCCTCATTGGTGAGCACATCGATGCGCTCCAGCACGCTGTGCACACTGGCGCTCAGGGTTTCCAGCTTGCGCACCTTGATGGCGTGAGCCTGAATGCTGCCATTGGAAAACATGCTGTCAAAAGTGGCGCGTATGGCGGCAGCACCCACCAACCGCGCGCCACCGGGGTGTACGCAAATGATCTCATCCTCATCACCCCAGCAGGCCATGAGCTTTTCGATGTCGCCGCTTTGCAGCGCTTCGTAAAAAGCCGCCTCGATATCGTCGGCATTGCCGATGCTGGCGGGCGGGACTTTGGGTTTAGGCATGGCGTCAATCAGGCGATGAGCGATGGAGAGCCGGCGTGGAGTCCGGTGCTGAATTCTGCTTGGGATTGTGCCCGGCAGCAAGCCAGGCCTGAACCACGTCGTGCATGCTCCGGGTCTGGCTGGCGTTTTGGCCGATGCGGCTGCTCTGGCCTGCCTGCCACAACAGCTCCGGCGCGGCCACATGCGTGCCCGGGGGCAACACCCGCAAGGCAGCATCCACAAACTCGGCCAGCTTGGCAGGGCGCACCGGCTGCTCGCTCGCCGGGATCATGTACTTCAGGGTGGAGAGCATCCAGCTGGCAGTCCTCTCCAGCAGACCCGACACCACCGGGGCTTCTGCCTTGCGGGCCGAGCGCACCAGCAGCAGGCGCTCAAAGCCGAGCGCGACAACGGCCTGCTCATCGAGATTGGCAAGGCCGTGTTTGAGCGCATCAGGCAGGCGCCCAGACGCGTGCGGCACCACGATCACCAGGGTTTGCACGCCGCAGCGCCTGAACCAGCGCGCCAGCGCCGGCAACTGCTCGGGGGCTGGCGTCCAGAGCGTGCGCTCACGTCCATAGTAAAGCCGCGGCGGCTCGAACATGACCAGTCCGGTATGCGCCGGCTGCGGCCTGGCAGGCCACTGCTCAATCGGCAGGGCTGCTGCCAGGGCAATACCCACCGCAGGCAGGCCCGTGGCCATGGCCTCGGAAACGAGCACTTCGGTATGCGCAAAGCGGCCACTGCCCACGAGGCGACGCAGGACCTCGCTGCCCAGTACGCCCGCAGCCCCGGCCACGAGCAGCCGCGGCCTGGCGGGCTGGGAGGATGCGGGCGGGTGCAGCGACGCCTGTAGCGCCTGCAGCGGGTTGCCCGCCGGGAGCGCGTTGCGAGACGCTGAAGGAGTTGACGACATTCGACTATGTTAGTGTTGTGGCTTGTATTGTGGAGGCCTTGCCATGAAATCCCGTTTTTTTAGTTTTGCCGGCTGGATGCTGGCGGCCGCGCTGAGTGTGCTGCTCACCGGTTGCGGCTACAACGACTTCCAGCGCCTGGACGAGCAGACCAAATCCGCCTGGTCCGAGGTGCTGAACCAGTATCAGCGGCGCGCTGACCTCGTGCCCAATATCGTGGCCACGGTCAAGGGTGAAGCCGCCTTCGAGCAGGACACGCTGACCAAGGTGGTGGAAGCGCGGGCCAAGGCCACCTCCATTCAGGTCACGCCCGAAACACTGAACGACCCCGTCGCCTTCAACAAATTCCAGGCAGCGCAGGGCGAGCTTGGCAGCGCGCTCAGCCGGCTGATGGTGGTCAGCGAGCGCTATCCCGAGCTCAAGGCCAACCAGGGGTTTCGCGATTTGCGGGTACAGCTGGAAGGCACGGAAAACCGCATCACCGTGGCGCGCAATCGCTACATCCAGGCGGTGCAGGAGTACAACGTGCTGACACGCAGCTTCCCCAGCAACCTCACCGCCATGGTGTTCAGCTACAACGTCAAGCCCAACTTCAACGTGCAGAACGAGGCACAGATTTCCACGCCGCCGGTGGTTGACTTCAAGAAATAAACATTAGCCGAGACTCGCCGTGCGTCGTTTTTCGGGGTTTCCAATTCGGGGCGGAGTCCTCCTGATGCTGGCCATGCTGCTGGCTGTCTGGCTACCGCTGGCTGCGCGGGCGCAAGGCGTGCAGGCGGTACCTACCCTGACGGCCCATGTCATGGACAGCACCGGCACGCTGGATGCGGCCCAGCGAGCAGCGCTCGAGGCCAAGCTCGCGGCCTTTGAGCAGGCGCGTGGCGCCCAGGTGGTGATGCTGATCGTGCCGACCACCCAGCCCGAGGACATCGCCGCCTATGCCCAGCGGGTGGGCGACACCTGGAAGATCGGACGCAAGGATGTCGGGGATGCCCTCCTGCTGGTGGTGGCCAAGAACGACCGCAAGGTCCGCATCGAAACCACCAAAGCGCTGGAAGGTGCCATTCCCGATCTGGCGGCGCGGCAGATTATCGAGAGCGCCATCACACCACGCTTCAGGCAGGGAGATTTCGCGGGAGGCCTGACCGCCGCCGCCGACCAGATCATGGCGCGCATCAGCGGCGAAAACCTGCCGGCCCCCGAAGGCAAAAGCGCAAGCCGCCAAAATGACAGCGGCTTCGACTGGATGGACCTGGCGGTTTTCCTGTTCTTTGCGGTGCCCATTGGTGCCCGCATCATTTCCGGTGTACTGGGCCGCAAGGCCGGCTCGGTGGCCACCGGTGGCGCGGTCGGTGTGCTGGCCTGGTTCTTCACCAGCAGCTTGGTTGTTGCCGGCATCGCCGCGCTGGTGGGCCTGGTATTCGCCCTGTTTGCAAGCCTGGGCTCGCTGGGCCGGGGCAGCCGTTCTTCCAGCTGGGGCGGACCGGGTGGCACGGGAGGCTTTGGCGGCGGTAGCGCGGGCAGTTGGGGCGGTAGTAGCGGCGGCGGCTTCAGCAGCGGAGGCGGCGGAGACTTTGGAGGCGGTGGCGCCTCGGGTGACTGGTAAGGCCATGCTCAACAAACTCACAACCCTTATCAGGCACCTGTGGCTGGACGCGTCGGATGCCCGGCGCGCGATCCCGCCCGACATGCTGCAGCGCGTGACCCGGCGGGTGGCCGCCAGCGAGCGCCGGCACAGCGGCGAGATTCGCATTTGCGTGGAAGCGTCGCTGCCCGCCAGCTATCTGTGGCGGCTGAGCCGGCAGCAATCCCTCCGCAGTCTGACACGGCAGCGCGCACTTGCCCTGTTTGGCAAGCTGCGCGTCTGGGACACCGAATACAACAACGGTGTGCTGATTTATGTCTTGCTGGCCGAGCATGCCATCGAAATCGTGGCAGACCGCGGCGTCGCGCGGCATGTCAGCCCGGCGCAGTGGAAGGCCATGGTGGCGCGCATGGCGGGTGCGTTTCGGGAAAAGCGCTACGAAGAAGGACTCACGCAGGCGCTTGAAGAAACCTCGGCCGTGCTGATGGCGCACTTTGCGCTGGATGCCTCGCAGAATGGTCCGCCCGGCCAGCAGAACGAGTTGCCTGACGCCCCCTTGCTGCAGTGAGCTGCCGCCGGGCAGTCAGGACGAACACAGCCCCGGGGGCGGGCCTCTCCGGAAGTTCAGCCCGAGAACAGAACCCCCAGAACAAACAGCGCCGTCAACGCCAGCACCACTCGCTGTAACCATGTTTTGCGCGAACGCCTTGCCTTGCGCCGGGGTGAAAGCCGTTCTACCCATGCAAGGCTGTCCAGTGCACTGTCCATATGTGTTACCTCATCGACAAGTTCGGGGATCCGTCGGACGATAAGGCGCAGTGATGTGAGATGTTGTCAGTTTGGGTATCCAGTCATTACCCATACATGCAAGCGCCGCACCAATGATCGTCGTGCGGAACGACAAGTGCTCCGGATTGAATGGCACGCCACAAAAAACCCAGCTGCTTTTCTTCAGGGACCTGGCACCGCCGCGCCCGCGCGCGCGGCGAGCATAAAAAAAAGCCCCTCACCTTGCGGGAGGGGCTCGCACGCTCCACCAAGGGAGCAGGTGCAACAGGCCAGGCCTGCGGCTTGCTTTTACTTCTTCTGGCGATACTTGCGCAGTGCGGCAATCTGGGCAGCCATGACAGCGAGTTCAGACTGGGCCATGGCGATGTCAATGTCGCTTTTGGCATTTTTCAGCGCCTCTTCCGCGGCTGCCTTGGCTTCGCTGGCTTTGGTCTCGTCCAGGTCCTTGCCACGGATGGCGGTATCGCTCAAGACCGTCACGCAATTGGGCTGCACTTCCAGCAGGCCGCCGGCCACAAACACAAACTCTTCCGTGCCATCCTCTTTCTCAATGCGCACGGCACCCGGCTTGATGCGGGTGATCAGCGGCGTGTGGCGTGGGTAAATACCCAGCTCGCCAGCCTCACCGGGCAAAGCCACAAACCTGGCTTCACCGGAGAAGATGGCCTCTTCTGCGCTGACGACGTCGACGTGGATGGTAGTCATATAAACCGCCCGTTAAACTTTTTTCGCTTTTTCAAACGCTTCGTCAATGGTGCCGACCATGTAGAAAGCCTGCTCTGGCAGGTGGTCGCACTCGCCAGCCACAATCATCTTGAAGCCGCGAATGGTTTCGGCCAGGCTGACGTACTTGCCAGGAGAGCCGGTGAACACTTCAGCGACGTGGAAGGGCTGCGACAGGAAACGCTGGATCTTGCGGGCACGGGCCACGGCCAGCTTGTCTTCAGGGGCCAGTTCGTCCATGCCCAGAATCGCAATAATGTCACGCAGTTCCTTGTAGCGCTGCAGCGTGCCCTGCACCGCACGGGCGGTGGCGTAGTGGTCTTCGCCCACGACGTTCGGGTCCAGCTGGCGGCTGGTGGAGTCGAGTGGGTCCACGGCGGGGTAGATACCCAGCGAGGCGATGTCACGGCTCAGCACCACGGTGGAGTCCAGGTGGGCAAAGGTCGTGGCAGGCGATGGGTCGGTCAAGTCATCGGCAGGCACGTAAACGGCCTGGATGGACGTGATCGAACCGACCTTGGTGGAAGTAATACGCTCTTGCAGGCGGCCCATTTCCTCGGCCAGCGTCGGCTGGTAGCCCACGGCGGAAGGCATGCGGCCCAGCAGCGCGGACACTTCGGTACCGGCCAGCGTGTAGCGGTAAATGTTGTCCACGAAGAACAGCACGTCGCGGCCTTCGTCGCGGAAGGACTCGGCAATGGTCAGGCCGGTCAGCGCGACGCGCAGACGGTTGCCTGGGGGCTCGTTCATCTGGCCGTAGACCATGGCCACTTTGGACTCGCCGAGGTTCTCGAGGTTCACCACGCCGGAATCGGCCATCTCGTGGTAGAAGTCGTTGCCTTCGCGGGTACGCTCGCCCACACCGGCAAACACGGACAGGCCCGAGTGCGCCTTGGCGATGTTGTTGATCAGTTCCATCATGTTCACGGTCTTGCCGACGCCGGCGCCACCGAACAGGCCCACTTTGCCGCCTTTGGCGAACGGGCACACCAGGTCGATCACCTTGATGCCGGTTTCCAGCAGTTCCTGCGATGGCGACAGTTCGTCGTAGGCAGGCGCCTTGCGATGGATGGGTGCGGTCAGGGTCTGGTCGACCGGGCCGCGCTCGTCGATGGGCGCACCCAGCACGTCCATGATGCGGCCCAGCGTGGCCTTGCCGACGGGAACCGTGATGTTGGCGCCGGTGTTGTACACCATGTTGCCGCGGCGCAGGCCGTCGGAGGTGCCCAGCGCAATCGTACGCACAACCCCGTCACCCAGCTGCTGCTGGACTTCCAGCGTCAGCGCGGAACCTTCCATCTTGAGCGCGTCATAAATCTTGGGCATCTGGTCACGCGCAAACTCCACGTCCACCACCGCACCAATACACTGAACAATCTTGCCTTGAGCCTGAGCCATGATTGAATCCTTTTCCGTTTCTTTAAATCTTTAAATCGGGTGTGGCGGTTTAAACCGCGGCAGCACCGGCAACGATTTCCGAAAGTTCTTTCGTGATCGCCGCTTGACGCGTTTTGTTGTAGATCAGCTTGAGTTCGCCAATGACGCTGCCGGCGTTGTCGGTTGCCGCCTTCATGGCCACCATGCGCGCCGACTGCTCGGACGCCATGTTTTCGGCCACGGCCTGATACACCAGCGCCTCGACGTAGCGCAGCAGCAGGTCGTCAATCACGGTCTGCGCGTCCGGCTCGTAGATGTAGTCCCAGCCATGCTGGTCCTTGTCGGCCTGCAGATGAGCCGCCGTCAACGGCAGCAACTGCTCGACCACCGGCTCCTGGCGCATGGTATTGATGAACTTGGTGTAGCACAGGTACACCGCGTTGATCTTGCCTTCGCTGTAGGCGTCGAGCAGCACCTTGACGGGGCCGATCAGTTTTTCGAGGTGCGGCTTGTCACCCAGCTGGGTGGCATGCGACACCACTTTGGCGCCGATCCGATTGAGGAAACCCAGGCCCTTGTTGCCAATGGCCACGGCCAGCGCGTCATTTCCTGCAGCCTGCAGATCCTTGAGCTTGCTGGTGACCGCCCGGAGTACGTTGGTGTTCAAACCGCCGCACAGGCCCTTGTCAGTCGTCACCACGATAAACCCGGTGGCCCTGGCGTCGTTGGACTCCATGAAGGCGTGGGTGTATTCGGGGTTGGCCTGACTCAGGTTGGCTGCGATATTGCGGATCTTGTCACTGTAAGGACGGGCGGCGCGCATCCGTTCCTGCGCCTTGCGCATTTTGGAGGCCGCCACCATTTCCATGGCTTTGGTGATCTTTTTGGTGTTTTCCACCGATTTGATCTTGCCGCGTATTTCCTTGCCTGCTGCCATAGTTGGTCCTAAGGGTTCCTGATGGTTTGTGGAGCTTGCTGTTCAGGGCAGGCTCAGGCAAACGCCTTCTTGAACGCAGCGACCGCCGTGTTCAACTCGGCCTCGGCATCCTTGTCCATGGCCTTGTTGGCTTCGAGCTTGGCCATCAGCGCCGCATTCTTGTCCTTGAGCCAGGCGTGCAGGCCGTGTTCAAAAGCCAGCACCTTCTTGACTTCCACATCGTCCATGAAGCCCTTGTTCACGGCGAACAGCGTGGCGGCCATGTTGGAGATGGACAAAGGCGAGTACTGCGCCTGCTTGAGCAGTTCGGTCACGCGGGCGCCGCGGTCCAGCTGCTTGCGGGTGGCCTCGTCCAGGTCGGAAGCAAACTGTGCGAAGGCAGCCAGTTCGCGGTACTGGGCCAGGTCGGTACGGATACCGCCGGACAGGTTCTTGATCAGCTTGGTCTGGGCGGCGCCGCCGACGCGGGACACCGAGATACCGGCGTTGATAGCGGGGCGAATACCGGCGTTGAACAGGCTGGTTTCCAGGAAGATCTGGCCGTCGGTGATCGAGATCACATTGGTCGGCACGAAAGCCGACACGTCGCCAGCTTGCGTTTCAATGATCGGCAGCGCGGTCAGCGAACCGGTCTTGCCCTTGACGGCACCCTTGGTGAAGTCTTCAACATACTTCTCGTTCACACGGGCTGCGCGCTCGAGCAAACGGCTGTGCAGATAGAACACGTCGCCAGGGTAGGCTTCGCGGCCAGGTGGGCGGCGCAGCAGCAGGGAAACCTGGCGGTATGCCACGGCCTGCTTGGACAGATCGTCATACACAATCAGGGCGTCTTCACCGCGGTCGCGGAAGTACTCGCCCATCGTGCAGCCGGAGTATGCGCTCACATACTGCATGGCCGCAGACTCGGAGGCCGAGGCTGCCACGACGATGGTGTACTCCATGGCGCCGGCCTGTTCCAGCGAGCGCACCACGTTCTTGATGGACGAAGCTTTTTGACCAATGGCGACATAGACGCATGAAACGCCTTTGCCCTTCTGGTTGATGATGGCGTCAATGGCCACAGCGGTCTTGCCGGTCTGGCGGTCGCCAATGATCAGCTCGCGCTGGCCGCGGCCGACGGGAACCATGGAGTCGATGGACTTCAGGCCGGTCTGCAGCGGCTGGTCGACCGATTTACGGGCAATCACGCCCGGGGCGACCTTTTCAATCACGTCGGTCATCTTGGCATTGATCGGACCCTTGCCGTCGATCGGCTGGCCCAGCGCGTTGACCACGCGGCCCAGCAGCTCGGGACCGACCGGCACCTCCAGAATGCGGCCCGTGCACTTGACGGTGTCGCCCTCGGCGATGTGTTCGTATTCACCCAGAATCACGGAGCCGACCGAGTCACGCTCAAGGTTCAGCGCCAGGCCGTAAGTAGGCGTGCCGTCGGCGGTCGCGGGGAACTCCAGCATCTCGCCCTGCATCACATCGGACAGACCGTGGATGCGGACGATACCGTCGGTCACCGAAACCACGGTGCCCTGGTTGCGAATGTCGGCACTGCCAGTCAGGCCTTCGATACGGCTCTTGATCAGTTCAGAAATTTCTGCGGGATTGAGTTGCATGACTCTTTCCTTCTTTCTATGTTGTTGGCTAAAAACCTGGGCCCGCGCCTGAGCGCAAGCTCAGGAAATCAGCGCCACTTTCATTTGCTCTAAACGGGCTTTCACCGAGGTGTCCAGCACCTCGTCACCCACCACGACACGTACGCCGCCGATCAGGGCAGGCTCCAGCTCCACCTTCAGGTTGAGCTTGCGGCCGAAGCGCTTTTCCAGCGTTGCGGCCAGATCAGCCAGTGCCGGACCTTCCAGCGCAAACGCGCTGTACACGGTGGCATCGGATGAGCCGCCCTGTGCATTCTTCAGCACGCGGAACTGGGCGGCAATTTCCGGCAGGACGCTGATGCGGCCGTTGTCGATGATGGCGCGCAGAAAATTCTTCGCAGCCTCCGGCAGCTGGCTTTTTGCCACGCCGGAGATCACGTCAAAGGTCTGGGACGCCGTGACGCCGGGATTGTCGGCAAACTGCTGCAGCTGCACATTGGAGGCAATGGCCGCCAATTCATCGAGCCAGGCAGCAGTACCGCCCAGATCGGACCCCGAGACCTTGAACAGCGCTTCAGCGTAGGGACGGGCAATGGTGGCTAGTTCGGCCATGTATACGCTCGCTTAAAGTTCGGTCTTCAGGCGGCCCAGCAAGTCAGCATGCACACCGGCATTGACTTCCTTGCGCAGAATCTGCTCGGCACCCTTGACGGCCAGTGCGGCCACCTGCTCGCGCAGGGTCTCGCGGGCCTTGACGGTTTGCTGCTCGGCTTCGACCTTGGCGGCGGCAATGATCTTGCCCCCCTCTTCGGTCGCCTTGGTCTTGGCTTCTTCGATCAGGGCCTGGGCACGGCGCTCGGCCTCGGCCAGGCGCACCGCCGATTCGTTGCGCGACTTGGCCAGCTCTTCTTCCACGCGCTTGTTGGCAACGGAGAGTTCGGATTTGGCCTTGTCGGCAGCGGCGAGGCCGTCAGCGATTTTTTGGGCACGCTCGTCCAGCGCTTTCGTAATGGGCGGCCACACAAATTTCATTGTGAACCACACCAGGATCGCGAAAACAATCGCCTGGACGAACAGGGTTGCATTAATACTCACGGCAACGCCTTTCTGTCGAATGTTGTGATGATTACTTCAGCACAAAAGGATTGGCAAACGCGAACATCATCGCGATACCCACGCCGATCAGGAAAGCGGCGTCGATCAGACCTGCGAGCAGGAACATCTTGGTTTGCAGTTCATTCATCAGCTCAGGCTGGCGGGCAGCGGCTTCGAGGTATTTGCTGCCCATGATGCCGATGCCGATACATGCGCCGACAGCGCCCAGGCCAATAATCAGGCCAGCGGCCAAAGCGACGAGACCGAGAACGTGTTCCATTTAAAGCTCCTATGGATTTAATTAACTAACAAACAAAAGAAAAAAGGAAAGGAAAGCAGACCGAAAAACTCAGTGGTGATCGTGAGCCTGGCCCACATATACCAGCGCCAGCATCATGAAAATGAAGGCTTGCAAGGTGATGATCAGAATGTGGAAGATGGCCCAGACGGTGCCGGCCAGGATTTGGCCAACCGGCAGCAGAACGCCCGACAGCGAGGCAGCGGCGGCGCCACCCATGAGGGCAATCAGCATGAACACCAGTTCGCCGGCATACATGTTGCCGAACAGTCGCATGCCATGCGAAACGGTCTTGGCCGCGAACTCGATCATCTGCATCAGGAAGTTGACTGGCCAGAGCACCGGGTGGCTGCCAAACGGCGCTGTGAAAAGCTCATGCACCCAGCCGCCCGCACCCTTGATCTTGATGTTGTAGGCGATGCAGACCAGCAAGACCGAGACGGACAGGCCCAGCGTGGTGGAAAGATCGGCCGTGGGCACAACCCGCATGTAGGCGTGGTTCGCATCATGACCGGCAGCGCCATAAATCCCCGCCCAGATCTTGGGCAGCAGATCCACAGGCAGCAAGTCCATGGCGTTCATCAGGAAAATCCAGACAAATACGCTCAACGCCAGCGGCGCAACCAGCTTGCGGCTGTGGGCGTTTTTGATGATGCCGCGGGCCTGGGTATCAACCATTTCCACCAGGATTTCCACAGCAGCCTGAAAGCGCCCCGGGATACCAGCAGTCGCCGAACGCGCCGCCAGCCACATGAAGAGGCTGCCGGTGACGCCCAGCAGCACCGCCCAGAAAATGGAGTCGAGGTTGTACACCGAAAAATCGATGACACCGCTCATGGGCTTGTTTTGCCAATGCGTCAGGTGGTGACCAATGTACTCACCGGCGGTCGGGCCATGGGCAGTCGTAGCTAAAGTGGCTTCAGAACTCATCACTCAACTCTTCTTAATATTGACTAGGCTAATCTGTTCGATCGGGACTGGAACCAAAGCACCAGCCAGACCACCTTCATTGTTACCACCAGACCGACCAGCAACGCTGGCCAGCTCAAATCCGAAACCATTCGGGGGGCGGCAAACAACATCGCCACCGTCAGGCCAATCTTGACCATTTCCCACAAAAAAAATCCAGCCACCGCAGCACCCGGATTCATGGACGACACCTTGCTGGTCAGGCCGCGCGCGAACAGGGCACCCGGCACCACCACCGCCAGTGCGCCATACAACGCGGACCAGCCAACGCTCTGCCTTCCGGTCAGCACCCAGGCAACACACGCCACCAGAACACCGACCACCAACTGCCCCGCCAACACCGCCCACGGAGAAACAGAAGGCTTGGCCTCACGAAGCTTTTGGGCTTCTTCGCGCGTCAAGGGCTTGAAACCCTTGTCGCCCGCACCATCTTCATCTATCTCCCATGCATCCTTCGCGGAACTCCGGACTTCGGAATCAGCGGCCGAACTTGCTATTTTGGACATCACAAATTACGGGAAGGTTACAGGGCCGTTGCCAGCAAAGCCCTTGATTATACGTAGAAACCCCAGCGCGCCGACAAAACCCGAAATTTGAATCTGATTTAAAGGCGATTGACGCACCTGCTCCAGCGCGTCGCCGGGTGGGCCACAATTGATGTTTGGGCCGCCACCCCATGGTTGTCCGGCTCATTCATGAAAAAAGACCTGCCATGCACGCCCTGATGAAATTTCTCCATGTCCTGGCCGCCATCACCTGGCTGGGTGGCGTGAGCTTCATGCTGTTTGCCCTGCGCCCTGCTGCCGCCGAACTGATGGCGCCACCCCAGCGGCTGCCGCTGATTGCGCAGGTCCTGCGCCGGTTTTTCAGGGTCGTATGGCCCGCCATCGGCGTTCTGCTTCTGAGCGGCCTGGCCATGCTGCTGGGCGCAGGCATGAAAAACGCGCCGGTCGGCTGGCACCTGATGCTCGGCATCGGGCTGCTCATGTTCGCACTGTTTGGCCATCTTTATTTCGGCCCCTTTCGCCGCATGAAACAGGCTCTCGGCGATTCAAACTGGCCCGAAGGCGGCCGTCGCGTCGGACAGATCGCCACGCTCGCCATGACCAACCTGGCACTGGGCATCCTTGCCATCGCGGCCGTCATCTTCATGGCCTGATGTGAAGAGGAACAGCATTGACCAAGATGGACCAGCATTTTTACCAGGCCTTGCCGTGAGAGCACATAGTGAGCGCGCATAAGAATACGGCCCCCGGGCGCACAAGCCTGGCAGGTCGCGTCAAGGCAGCCCTGCCGACCCGCGAAACGCTGTCGGCCCATCCCTGGCTCAAACCGGTGGCCCATCGGCTGCTGGACCCCCAGTTGTGGCGCCCACACCACGAATCGGTGGCCCGTGGTGTGGCCATTGGCATCTTCTGGGCCTTCACCATTCCGTTCGCGCAATTTATAGTGGCCGCGGCCCACAGCGTCTGGTGGCGCGCCAATATTCCGGTGGCCGCCGGCGTCACGCTGATCACCAATCCCTTCACCATAGGCTTTTGGCTCTGGCTGGCTTACCAGGTGGGCAGTCTGTTGCTGGGCGCACCGCCGGCGCCGACCGTGGCGCAGGGGGCCAGCGTGCTGTCCTGGCTGACGTCCTTCGGCGCTCCGGCCGTCCTGGGCATGGGGATCTTTGCGGTAGGCGGCTCGATCATGGGCTACATGCTTGTCAAACTCGCCTGGCGCGTCCGTATCTGGTTCAAGCGCCGCCACCGATAGACAATGGACTCCACCTGCAAACCCGTTTCCACGCCTGTCAGCCGCCCTCCGATTTTTCCTTCCGTTTCTCTTTCCCCTCATCATGACGCTCTCCCCCACCCACACCCTGCCCGACACACCGTGTTATCTCAACGGCGAGTTCACCAGCCTCAAGGACGCCAAGATCAGTGTGCTGGACCGTGGCTTCATCTTCGGCGACGGGGTCTATGAAGTGGTGCCGGCCTACGCGGGCAAGCTGTTTCGCTTTGAGCAGCACATGGCGCGACTGGACCGCAGCCTGGCGGAACTGCGCATTACCAACCCCATGACGCATACCGAGTGGCGCGAACTCACGCTCAAACTGATTGCGTCTTATGCCCAATCCATGTCGACCGATATCGAGAAAGGCAACCAGCTGATCTACATCCAGGTCACCCGCGGCGTGGCCATGCGCGACCACCCCATGCCGCCCGGCCTGACGCCCACGGTCTTCGTCATGACCAACGCCTTGAAGCTGCCCAGCCCGCAGCAGCGTGAGGAGGGCGTGGCCTGCGTGACCGCCGACGACTTCCGTTGGGAAAAGGCCCACATCAAGAGCGTCAGCCTGCTGGGCGCGGTGTTCTCGCGCCAGATCAGCGTGGACGCTGGCGCGGTTGAAACCGTGATGTTCCGTGACGACTACCTGAGCGAAGCGGCCTCCAGCAACGTCTGGGTCGTCAAGAACGGCAAGGTGATGGGACCCCCCAAGGACCAGCTGGTGCTCGAAGGCATCCGTTATGGCCTGATGGAGGAAATGTGCCGCGCCCTGGGACTGGGCTTTGAGCTGCGGCGCATCACGCGCGCCGAGGTGCTGGCGGCCGACGAACTGCTGCTGTCATCGGCCACCAAGGAAGTGCTGCCCGTCACCCGGCTGGACGGCCAGCCCGTTGGAAACGGCCGGCCCGGCCCCATCTATGCCAGCTTGTACGCTGCATACCAGCAGGCCAAACGAGAGCAATCCACATGACGACTTCACCGAAACACCCTCCGCTCACCCCGCCGAAAGCCACGACCGAACCCGCACCGCGACAGGAGTCGCTGATCGACTACCCCTCCCTCTTTCCCATCAAGGTTATGGGCGAGAAGGTCGATGGGCTGGTGGCCGCGATCACCGCCGTCGCCCACCAGTTCGACCCCGTGTTTGACGCCACCACCATCGAGCTGCGCGAAAGCAAGGGCGGCAAGTACCTGGGCGTCACCATCACGGTGACCGCCACCAGTCGCGAACAGCTGGACGAGCTGTACCGCACACTGTCCACCCACCCCATGGTCAAAGTGGTGCTCTAAAAATGCTACCCCCACGCTCCGCCGCTGCGCGGGTCGCTGCCCCCCGAGGGGGCTGGCCTTGCTTGGGGCGGCCCGGCGCGGCGGCCGCACCGTGTTGATCCGCCACCTGGGCCGGGTGGACTACTGGCCCACCTATGAAGCCATGCAGGCCTTCACGGCTGCGCGCAACCTGGAATACTCCGGGGACAACCCGCTGCAGCCCAGTGACTTTTCGGGCGACCAGCTATGGATTTGTGAGCATCCACCGGTCTATACGCAAGGCCTGGCGGGCAAAAGTGATCACATCCTGAATCCGGGCAACATCCCCGTGGTGCAGACCAACCGCGGCGGGCAGGTGACCTTTCACGGCCCGGGCCAGGTGGTGGCTTACCCGCTGATCGACCTCAAGCACGCCGGCTACTACGTCAAGGAATACGTCTACCGGATCGAGGAGTCGGTCATCCGGACCCTGTTGTATTTTGGCGTCACGGGGCACCGCGTCATGGGCTCGCCCGGCATTTATGTGCGACTGGACGACCCGGCCTCCCACGCCGCGCTGACCGGCCCGCTGGACCCGGCCGACCCATTTCGCGGCCTCGGCAAGATCGCCGCGCTGGGCATCAAGGTCAGCCGCCACTGCACCTACCACGGCGTGGCGCTCAACGTGGCCATGGACCTGGAACCCTTTTCCCGCATCAACCCTTGCGGCTATGCCGGACTGAAAACAGTCGACCTTCGTACAATCGGAGTGTCTGTCACGTGGCAAGAGGCTGCGGACGTGTTGGGGCAGAAGCTGTCAAGTTATCTGGCACCCTGATTTCCCGCTCGGGCTGAGCCTGTCCAAGCCCCCGGTTCACACCGGCCATGAGCGGATTACCCAGCCCTTCGACAGGCTCAGGGCAAACGGCACCCGACATGAGCACATCAGAAGCCACCAATCCAGTCGTCCGCGACGTCCAGGACCTGGAAACCTACAACCCGCTGGCCAAGCAAAAGGCGGCGGCCAAACTGTCGCGCATTCCGGTCAAGGTCGAACGTGCCGAAGTGCTGAAAAAACCCGACTGGATCCGCGTCAAAGCCGGCAGCCCGACCACCCGCTTTTACGAGATCAAGCAGATCCTGCGCGAGAACAAGCTCAACACTGTGTGCGAAGAAGCCAGCTGTCCCAACATCGGCGAATGTTTCGGCAAGGGCACGGCCACCTTCATGATCATGGGCGACAAATGCACGCGCCGCTGCCCGTTTTGCGACGTCGGCCACGGCCGGCCTGATCCGCTGGACGTCAACGAGCCACTGAACCTGGCCAAAACCATTGCCGCGCTCAAGCTCAAGTACGTCGTGATCACCAGCGTGGACCGTGACGACCTGCGCGACGGCGGCAGCGGCCACTTTGTCGAATGCATCCAGAAAATCCGCGAACTGTCGCCCGGCACCACCATCGAAATCCTGGTGCCCGATTTCCGCGGCCGCGACGACCGCGCGCTCGAAATCCTCAAGGCCGCACCGCCTGACGTGATGAACCACAACCTCGAAACCGCACCGCGCCTGTACAAGGAAGCGCGTCCCGGGAGCGACTACCAGTTTTCACTGAACCTGCTCAGGAAATTCAAGGCGCTGCACCCGGGCGTCCCCACCAAGAGCGGCATCATGGTCGGCCTGGGTGAAACCGACGAAGAGATTTTGCAGGTCATGCGCGACATGCGCGCGCACAACATCGACATGCTGACCATTGGCCAGTACCTGGCGCCCTCGACCAGCCACCTGCCGGTGCGCCGCTATGTGCACCCCGACACCTTCAAGATGTTTGAAGCGGAGGCCTACAAGATGGGTTTCACCCACGCCGCCGTAGGTGCAATGGTGCGCTCCAGCTACCACGCCGACCAGCAGGCCCACGCCGCGGGTGTCGCCGACAAGGCCGACGCCGCGTCCGCGTCCTGACCCATGGACAGGCCGCAGGGCTCGCTGTCGCTGCGCCGCTACGGCGCTTCACACGGCAGCCATGCGCATGCGCACTTTCAGGTGCTGCTCGGACTGGAGGGCGTACTTGAACTCGAGGTGCAGGGCCACGGCAGGCGCATTGCCGCCGGCGAGGGCTGCGTGATTGTTCCAGGCGAGCGGCACGATTTTGAATCGAAGCAGGGAAGCCGCTGTCTGGTGCTGGACACGCACCACGCCGGCTGGTCGTATTGCGACCCTTCACCGGCACAAAGCATCGAAGCCATCGCCCTGGCCCATTATCTGGAGCAGGCCTTGCAGCAGCAGGGCAGCCTGGCCCACCACTGCGGCCCGCTGCTGTTGCTGCAGGCGTGGCAAAGGCCGGCGGCTCTCGTCGGGAAGACCGCACGGCCGGCGCGACATCAGCGCGCCATTGACTGGCACCAGCTGGCTGCCTGGACGCAGCTGCGGCTGCATGAACCCCTGAGCGTTGCGCAGCTCGCCGCGCAGGCCTTCCTGAGTCCCACCCAATTCGCAGCGCGGTGCCGTCGCGAAACCGGCCAGAGCGTCATGCAATGGCTGCGCAGCCAGCGTCTGGCACTGGCTTTGCAATTGCAAGGGCGCGGCATGACGGTTGCGGACACGGCCCGGCAATGCGGCTACCGCTCGCCCTCGGCGCTGACGGCGGCGTTGCGGCGCCAGAGGCTCGCCGGCACCCGCCAAGCCGATCAATAAGGGCATGAATCGTCGGTTCGGGATTTGTGATGCCTTGCCCGTGCCCCATGGAACTTCCCTGAAATCGCCTTGAAACAAGCTATCGCAGATGGGCGACCGGCTGCAGGCGGGGCCCGGACGTCGTTGCGCGATGGCGAGACCGTGCTTGCGCGACGACCGAACCACCCAAACGCCCTATGCTTGCGCCATGCCCGCCAATTTATATGCACTGGGCGCCATCGCGCTATGGATCTCCCTGGCCTCGCTCGGCGTCTCGCTCAAGCACATTCCGCCTTTTTTGCTGACCGGCATGGCGCTGCTGATGGGTAGCCTGCTGGCATTGCCGTTGGCGCTGAAGAACAGACAGTTGTGGAAGGTGCCCGCCAGGACTTTCGTGATGGGCATTTATGGCCTGTTCGGCTACCACTTCCTGCTCTTCATCGCCCTGCGTCATGCACCACCCGTGGAGGCCAACCTGGTCAACTACCTCTGGCCGCTGTTGATGGTGGTGCTGGCGCCGCTGTTCCTGCCAGGGGTGCGACTGCGCGTCCTGCATGTGACGGCGGCGCTGCTGGGTTTTATCGGCGCGGCGATTGCCATCCTGGGCGCCGATCAGGGGCTGGCGGGAGGAAGCGGAGCTCCCGGCTGGTCCTGGGGTTATCTTCCGGCACTGGGCGCGGCCTTGATCTGGGCCAGCTACTCGCTGCTGACCCGGCGCGTACCCGCTTTTCCCACCGCCACCATCGGGCTTTTTGGCATGGTTTCGGGATTGCTGTCACTGCTGTGCCATTTTTTGCTGGAGCCGCAGGTGGCATTGTCTGGCCGGGACTGGCTGCTGCTGGCCGTGACAGGCCTGGGTCCGCTGGGTGCCGCTTTTTTCCTCTGGGACAAGGCGCTCAAATCAGGCGATGTACGGCAAATCGGCATCCTGAGTTACCTGACACCCCTGGGCTCCACCGCCTTGCTGCTGGTGGTCAGCGGCAGGGCCTTGACCCCCAGCATCGCCGTTGCGGCCTTGTTGATTCTGGGTGCCGCGGTATTGGGCACCCGCACCCGCTCACGCTAGCCAAGGCAAGTCATTCCTCCACAAAGCGTGCGAGCGGGAAAGAAAGAGAAAGAGAAATGAATAAAGGGTGGCGACGGCTGCGCGCCATCACCACCCTCCTCCCTGCCCGGTTCAAAGCGCCGGGTTCAGTCCGCGGGCACCTTACCTGGCCGCAGGCTTGGCCTCCACCACTTCAATGTCCACACGGCGGTTTTTGGCGCGGCCTTCCGCGGTGGCGTTGTCGGCCACCGGCTGGCTTTCACCGCGTCCCTCGGTACGGATACGCTGACGATCCACGCCTTTGCTGACCAGGTAGGCCTTGACCGATTCGGCGCGGGCCAGCGACAGGCGCTGGTTGTAGGCATCCGAACCCACGGAGTCGGTGTGCCCCACGGCAATCACCACTTCGACGTTGACACCCTTGAGTCGATCCACCAATGCGTCAAGCTTGCCTGTGCCGCCAGCCTTGATGGTCGCTTTGTCGAAGTCAAACAGCGTATCGGCCGACAGGCTGATCTTGCCGGGAAGTGCCTGTCCGGGCGCAAGCGCAGGTGCCGCAGTCGCACGCGCACGCGGTGGAATGACCGTTCCGGCCTTGATCTTCTCCATCGTATCGACCACCGACTCATCCTGCGGGCACAGCTCGGCTGGGTCGATGCCGTTGCGGTCCTGCCCCGCATCCTGGGCGCTGGGCACATCGGCCCGCTTGACATTGAGCGCCGTCACCAGCTGCCCCATGCCCGCCAGCGTGCGCGCCTGCGCAATGATCTGGTCGTAGCTGGCGTTGACGTAGGAGCGGTTGGCCTGGAAGTACTCGTTCTGGCTGTCCAGCAGGTCCAGCAGCGTGCGCTGGCCCAGCTCGAACTGCTGCAGGTAGGCTTCGCGCGATTTCTCGGTCGACAGCCGGTGCTGGTCGCGGTAGGCCAGCTGCTCGTTGAGCGTTCTCACATCGC